>Ga0272446_1000771_pt1 | contig 48691 bp, 42 predicted proteins | sample YNPCB0061_FD_194587 | JGI IMG/M metagenome (GOLD analysis project Ga0272446, IMG submission 194587) | Hot spring microbial mat communities from Yellowstone National Park, WY, United States - YNP-CB-006-1 | ecosystem: Environmental > Aquatic > Thermal springs > Hot (42-90C) > Sediment | place...
GGCTGCTGTTCGAGGCCGCCGCGGACGCGCGCGAAGTCCGCGCACAAGTGCTGCCCTTCGCCCGCGCCGTCAACGAGGCGCTCGATGCCTGCGGTTACCCGCTGTGCAAGGGCAACGTGATGGCGTCCAATCCGGATCTGTGCCTGTCGTCGGCGGAGTGGAAGGCGAAGCTGGACGGCTGGCTCGCCAACTCCGACCCCAAGGCGCTGCTCGACGCGACGATCTGTCTGGACTTCCGCGCGCTGGCCGGCGACGCCGCGCTGGCGCAGGCGCTGCGCGAATGGTTCCTGGCGAAGACGCGCGTGCGGCCGAACTTCCTCCGCCTGCTGGCCGAAAATGCGCTCGCGGCACGCCCGCCGCTGGCGAGGTGGCGCGACTTCGTCACCGAAGCGGACGGCACGATCAACCTGAAGCTATACGGCGTGCGGCCGTTCGTCGATTGCGCCCGCATCCTGTCGCTCGCACACGGGCTGCCCGTCACCGGGACCGCTGCGCGATTCCGCGCAGCCGCTGCGGCCGGGGCGCTGCCGCCGCGCGAGGCCGAAGCGACGATCGCGGCCTTCTACTTCATCCAGCAGGTTCGGCTGCGCCATCAGGCCGCGCTGGACGATCTGACGGTCGACAACGCGAACCGGATCGATCCGGCACGGCTGAACGAACTGGACCGCAGAACGCTGAAGGAGGCGTTCCGGCTGGAGCGCGACATGCAGTCGCGGCTCGCGCTCGACTACAAGCTCTGAGTGTGCAGCCGTGACTCAGGCGGCACGGCTTTTCACGACGGCCATCGCCGAGGCGATCAGCCCGCCGATGTCGGCCAGATTGGCCGGCAGGATCAGCGTGTTGTTCGACCGCGCCAGACCTGCGAAAGCCTCGACGTACTTCTCGGCGACCTTCAGATTGACGGCTTCCATGCCGCCGGGCGCGCCGATCGCCTGCGCGACCTTGCGGATCGCCTCGGCGGTCGCTTCGGCGATCGCCAGCACCGCCGCCGCTTCGCCCTGCGCGTTGTTGATCGCGGCCTGCTTGTCGCCTTCGGACTTGGCGATCGCCGCCTCCTTCTGGCCGGTGGCGATGTTGATCTGCTCCTGCTTGCGGCCTTCGGAACTCGCGATCAGTGCGCGCTTTTCCCGCTCTGCGGTGATCTGCGCCTGCATCGCGCGCAGGATCTCCGCCGGCGGCGTCAGATCCTTGATCTCGTAGCGCAGCACCTTCACGCCCCAGTTTCTCGCCGCCTCGTCGATCGCCGAGACGACGCTGTGGTTGATGAACTCGCGCTCCTCGAAGGTCTTGTCCAGCTCGAGCCGGCCGATCACCGAGCGCAGCGTGGTCTGCGCCAGTTGCGTGATCGCGACGATGTAGTTGCTCGAGCCGTAGCTGGCGCGCTGCGGGTCCGTGACCTGGAAAAACAGCACGCCGTCGACCGCAAGCTGCGTGTTGTCGCGCGTGATGCAGACTTGGCTCGGCGTATCCAGCGGCACTTCCTTCAGACTGTGCTTGTAGGCGACGCGATCGATGAAGGGAATGACGATGTTCAGCCCCGGCGAAAGCGTGGCGTGGTATTTGCCGAGGCGTTCGACGACCCACGCGTGCTGCTGCGGCACGATACGCACCGCCTTGACGACGAAGGTGATCGCCACGACGAGCACGACCAGTGCGACGACCGTGACGCCGTCGGGCAGGAACCCACCGAACATTGTTTTTCCTCCTCGAGTGATCTACCGGGCCGCGTTCGTCAGGGGGTGCGGCGCGTGACGATCAGACGGTTCGCCTGAATGTCGCGAATCACGAACTCGCCCGGCACCGCCTCCTCGCCCGCCGCCAGCTCCACATCCCATAACGCGCCGCGGTAGCTCGCGCGCGCGGTGCGCGACGCCGACCACTGATCGACGCGGACGATCTGCCCGATGTCCATGTGCTGCACGCTGTCGGCAGCTTCCTTGCGTCCGAGCCGGCCGAAGCGCGAGCGGCGCAGCCAGAGCGACCCGCCAAATCCGATGGCCGAGGCGACGATCAACTGAACGGCGAGCGCCGCGCCGAGCAGATGCGCCACGCCCGCACTCGCCAGCGCGAGCGCGATCACCAGTAGATAGAAGGTTCCGGTGACCAGCTCGGCGATCAGCAGGCCGAAGGCCAGAACGAACCACCAGACGTAGCCGCTCATCCTGGCCGCCGTCGCGCCGTCATGCCGCCTGTGCGAGCCGGCGCCAGGTCTCGACGACCGTGTCCGGGTTCAGCGAAATCGACTCGATGCCCTGCTCCATCAGCCACTGTGCGAAATCGACGTGGTCGGACGGACCCTGGCCGCAGATGCCGACGTACTTGCCGTGCGTCCGGCAGGCGCGGATCGCCTGCGCGAGCAGCCGCTTGACCGCCGGGTCGCGTTCGTCGAAACCTTCGGCGACCAGGCCGGAATCCCGGTCCAGACCCAGCGTGAGCTGCGTCAGGTCGTTGGATCCGATCGAAAAGCCGTCGAAGTACTGCAGGAACTCCTCCGCCAGCACCGCGTTGGAAGGCACCTCGCACATCATGATCAGCCGCAGACCGCCCGAGCCGTCCGGCGAGGCACCTTCGCCGCGGCGCAGTCCGTTTTCCGCCAGCAGCTCGGTCACGCGCCGGGCTTCGGTCAACGTGCGGACGAACGGCACCATGATCTGGACGTTGGTAAAGCCCATGACGTCGCGCACGCGCTTCAGCGCCGCGCACTCCATCCGGAACGGCTCGCGGAAACTGTCGGCGATGTAGCGCGCCGCACCGCGAAAACCGAGCATCGGATTCTCTTCGTCCGGTTCGTAACGCGAGCCGCCGATCAGCTTCTTGTACTCGTTGCTCTTGAAGTCGGACAGCCGCACGATCACCGGTTTGGGCCAGAACGCCGCCGCGATCGTCGCGATGCCCTCGGCAAGCTTGTTCTCGAAGAACTCGCGCGGCCCCGCGTACCCGTACGCCAGCGCCTCGACCGCGCGCTTCAGTTCCGCATCGACGTTCGGATACTCGAGCACCGCCTTCGGATGGACGCCGATGTTGTTGTTGATGATGAACTCGAGCCGCGCCAGCCCGACGCCGTGGTTCGGCAGCGACTGGAAGTCGAACGCGAGCTGCGGGTTGCCCACGTTCATCATGATCTTGACCGGCAGCTCGGGCAGCTCGCCCGGTTGCACGGTCTCGACCTCCATCTCGAGCCGGCCGGCATAGACGTGGCCGGTGTCGCCTTCGGCGCACGACACGGTGACGATCGACCCCTCGGCCAGCTTCTCGGTCGCGTCGCCGCAGCCGACGACGGCCGGGATGCCCAGTTCGCGGGCGATGATCGCGGCGTGGCAGGTCCGCCCGCCGCGGTTGGTGACGATCGCCGCGGCGCGCTTCATCACCGGCTCCCAGTTCGGGTCGGTCATGTCGGTGACGAGCACGTCGCCGGGTTGCACGCGCTCCATCTCGGAGGCGTCGCGGATGACGCGCACGGGGCCGATTCCGATCTTCTGTCCGATCGCACGACCGGCGGCGAGCACGGTCGATCGGCTCTTGAGTTTGAAGCGCTGCTGCACCTGAGTGTGCGCCTGCGACTTCACCGTCTCGGGGCGCGCCTGAAGGATGTAAATGCGCCCGTCGATGCCGTCCTTGCCCCACTCGATGTCCATCGGCCGGCCGTAGTGGCGCTCGATCGCCACCGCGTAGCGGGCCAGCTCAAGGACGTCGTCGTCGCTCAACGAGAAGCGGTGCCGCTCGGAATCCGGTACGTTCACGGTTCTGACGGTGCGGCCGTTCGCCGCGGTCGGATCGAACTCCATCTTGACGAGCTTCGAGCCGAGCGCGCGGCGGATGATCGGATACTTGCCAGCGGCCAGCATCGGCTTGTGCACGTAGAACTCGTCCGGGTTCACTGCCCCCTGAACAACGGTCTCGCCCAGCCCGTAACTGGCGGTGATGAACACGACGTCGGCAAAGCCCGACTCGGTGTCGATCGTGAACATCACGCCCGAAGCGCCGCAGTCGCTGCGGACCATCCTCTGCACGCCGGCCGACAGCGCCACGCTTTCGTGCGCAAAGCCCTTGTGGACGCGGTAGGCGATCGCGCGGTCGTTGTACAGGGACGCGAAGACTTCCTTGACCCGCGCGACGACGGCGTCGACGCCCGAGACGTTCAGGAAAGTCTCCTGCTGTCCGGCGAACGACGCGTCCGGCAGATCCTCGGCGGTGGCACTGGAGCGAACCGCAACCGAGATTTCGCTCGAAGAGTCACCCTTAAGCCATTGATAAAAAAGTCTGATTTCTCGATCGAGCGCTTCCGGCAGGGGAGCCGACACGATCCAGCCGCGGATTTCCGCGCCGGCCCGCGCCAAGGCAGCCACATCCTCGGCGTCGAGCCGCTTGAGCCGGTCAGCGATGCGCCGCTCAAGGTCGCTCGCACGCAAAAAGTCGCGGAACGCCTGCGCGGTCGTCGCGAAACCGTCCGGAACTCGGATGCCTTCCGAGGCCAGCTGGCTGAGCATTTCGCCGAGCGACGCATTCTTGCCTCCGACCGATTCGACGTCGGTCATGCGCAACTGACTGAACGGAATAACGTACTTGCCGCGCTGCATCGCCTCTCCCCGATGCGCATCGGCGTCGTCGTGAATGGCCGATGCGCTGTGCCAGAATCCGGCGGATTCTACCGACCTCGTCTGCACGGACTTTCATGCCCGACCGCCACGCCGGACCGCACGAACGCACCGTCCTCTTCGTCTCCGACGGCACCGGCATCACCGCCGAGACGCTTGGCCACAGCGTGATGACGCAGTTCGAGTCGCTCAATTACCGCCAGATGCGAATGCCGTTCGTGAATACGCCGGCGAAGGCGCGCGAGGCCGCCGCGCGCATCAACGAGATCGGGCAGCGCGACGGCAGGCGGCCGATCGTTTTTTCCACGCTGGTCGATCCGGCGTGCAACGCCGAGTTGCGGCAGGCCGATGCGTTGATCCTCGACCTGTTTCAGTCCTTCGTCGAACCGCTCGAGCAGGAGCTCGGAATCAAATCGACGCACACGGTCGGGCGTTCGCACAACATATCGGACTCCGAAAGCTACAAGCACCGCATCGAGGCGATCAACTTCGCACTCGCGCACGACGACGGCCAGTCGGCCAAGGGACTTGCGGCCGCGGACGTGATCCTGGTGGGCGTGTCGCGCAGCGGCAAGACGCCGACCAGCCTGTACCTGGCCATGCAGTACGGGGTGAAGGCCGCCAACTACCCGCTGATCCCGGAGGATTTCGAGCGCGACGCGCTGCCGTCGGCGCTGCCGCCGCACCGGCACAAGCTGTTCGGGCTGTCGATCTCCCCGGAGCGGCTGGCCGAGGTGCGCAACGAGCGGCGCCCGAACAGCCGCTACGCATCGCTTGAGAACTGCCGGTACGAGGTCGCCGCAGCCGAACGGCTGATGCGGCGCGAAGGCATCCGCTGGCTTTCTTCGACGACCAAGTCGATCGAGGAAATCGCCGCGACGATCATGCACGAGATCCGCCTCGAACGGCGGTCCTTCTGATCAGCGATACATCCACTCGCGCGTCAGCGGCAGTTCGGTCGGCCCGGGGGCTTCCTGGCGGCTCGCGAGCACCTGATAGATGTTCATCCAGCCCTGCGTGAAACCCCAGGAGCAGCCGGCGAGGTACGCGCGCCAGACGCGCAGCGTCGTCTCGCTGACGAGCTTGCGCGCAGCCTCGATCTGCGCCTCGAGCCGGCGCGACCAGTGCGCCAGCGTCTTCGCGTAGTGCGGCCGCAGGCTTTCGACGTCGTAGACCTCGAAGTTCTGCGCGGACATCTCGCGCACGACCAGATGCAGGTGCGGCAGCTCGCCGTTCGGGAACACGTACTTGTCGATGAACTCGGCTACGCCCGAGCCGACCGGCCGGTTGTCGACGTCGGCCGACGTGATGCCGTGGTTCAGGAACAGCCCGCGGTCGCGCAGCAGGCGCCGCACGGTGCCGAAGTACACGGGCAGGTTGCGCAGACCGACGTGCTCGAACATGCCGATGCTCGACACCTTGTCGAACGAGCCCTCGCCGAATCGCGCCGGCGCCTCGCGGTAGTCCAGAAGCAGCGCTTCGACGCGATCGGCAAGTCCCGCCGCGGCGATCTGCTCGCGGGCGCGCGCATGCTGGTTGTCCGACAGGGTGATGCCGACCGCGCGCACGCCGTAGTGGCGTGCCGCATGCAGGATCAGGCCGCCCCAGCCGCACCCGATATCGAGCAGCCGTTCGCCGGGCTGCAGGCGCAATTTGCGGCAGATGTGGTCGAGCTTTGCGACCTGCGCGACGTCGATCGTCTCGTCGCCTGTCGGAAAGTACGCGCACGAATACACCATGCGCTCGTCCAGCCAGAGCCGGTAGAAGTCGTTGCCGACGTCGTAGTGATGCTTGATGTCGGCGCGGTCCTGTTTCGGCGAGTGCCGCGCGAAAGCCGCCGCGACGCGCGCGGTCACCGGGGCGCCGCCGGCGGCGGCCAGCCGCTCGGCGATCACGATGATGTCCATGATGTCGCCGTCGACGTCGATCCGCCCCTCGACGAAGGCTTCGCCCAGCGTGGCCAGCGTCGGATTCGCCAGCGCGGGCAGGACGTCCGGATCGCGGACCGTCATCACGACGCGCGGCTGCAAGCCAAAGCCCAGGCGGGAGCCGTCGGGCAGCACGAGCTCGAGGGGCTGGCCGCCGCTGGCGCGGATCGTTTCGGCCAGCCGTTCCAGTCCCTGCCCAACCGCCTTGCCGACGACCTTACGGGTCGCCCGCGCCAATAGCCCGTCGTCCCACATCAGCGCCTCCACGCGTACGTTACGGCGCATTCTTGCCGAATGTGCCGCCATCGCCAAGGGGGCGCAACGACCGCCCTCGGGTGGCGAGCAGGCGCCGGCGCCGCTCGAACAGGCACACGGCGGCCGCCGAGACGACGTTCAGCGACTCCACCACCGACTCCATCGGGATCGTCACGTATGCGTCGCAGACCGCGCGCGCGCCGGCCGAAAGCCCCCGCCCTTCGGCGCCGAACATCCAGCCGACCGGCGTGGCGGGCAACATCGTGTCCCAGAGCGAGGTTCCTGCGTGCGCGTCGGCACCGAACCACGGTCCCGGCAACGCGCGCCTCAGGTTGGCCGGGTCGGCCAGCTCGTGCAGGGCGAGGCCGAAGTGCGCGCCCTGCCCCGCGCGCACGACTTTCGGCGCCCAAAGCGCGGCCGTGCCCGGGCCGGCGAGCACGTGCCGCACACCGGCCGCGGCGGCCACACGCAGCAGCGCCCCGACGTTGCCCGGATCCTGAATCCCGTCCAGATACAGCGCATCGGCGGCCAAGTCGCGCGGCTCGGGACGCTGGACAACGGCGATGACCGCGATCAGCCCGGCACTCCGTTCGACCGGCGACAGACGGTCGAACAGCGCTGCGGCAAGCTCGTAGCAGTCGACGCCGGCGCTGCACAGTTGCTCGCGCAGGCGGTCGCCGGCCGCACCGTGCGCACCGCGCCGAACGAGCAGCGCCTCGATCGGATGCGCCGCCGCCCGCGCCGCCTCGATCACGTGCACACCTTCGGCGAGCGTGCGCCCGGCGAGCCGCACCTGACGCGGCGACTCGGCCAACCGCAGCCACGCGCGAAACCGCGGATTCGCCTCCGACGCGATGCTCTTCACGTGTCTTTCGCCAGCAGCGCCCGCACCGGGGCGAAGGAGCGCCGATGAACGCGGCTCGGTCCGAGCTCGCGCAAGCGCCGCAGGTGTAGCGGCGTCGGATAGCCGAAGTGCTGCGCGAACCCGTAACCGGGATGGATCGCGTCAAGCTCGCGCATCAGCGCATCGCGGTGCACCTTGGCGAGGATCGACGCGGCGCAGATCGCGGGCTCGGTCGAATCTCCGCCGACGATCGCGCGCGCCGGAATCGACAGCGGCGGCAGCCGGTTGCCGTCGATCAGCGCATAGCTTGCGGGCGGATCGAGCGCTTCGATCGCGCGCCGCATCGCAAGCAGGCTCGCCTGAAGAATGTTCAGCGCGTCGATCTCATCGACACTGGCCACGCCGATCGCCCAGGCGATCGAGCGGGTGCGAATCGCCGCGGCGATCGTCTCGCGCCGCGCGGCGGGGAGCTTCTTCGAGTCGCGCAATCCGTCGATCGTGACGCACGGGTCGAGGATGACCGCCGCCGCGACCACGGGTCCGGCGAGCGGCCCGCGCCCGGCCTCGTCGGCGCCGCAGACCCGATGCGCGACGCGCGCCGGCGGCTCGAACAGGTCGGCTGTGGCGGTGCTTCGCGAACTCATCGTCTGGCAGTGGCGAGAATCGCCTCGGCCGCCAGCGCCGGCGTATCGCGGCGTAGGCTCTCGTGAATCGCTGCGAAGCGCTCGCGCAACTGCGCGCAGTGTGCCGGATCGTCGAGCTGGCGCAGCAGCGCATCGGCGATGGCGGGCGGATTCGCTTCGTCTTGGAGCAATTCCGGGACCAGCGTCTCGTTGGCGAGGATGTTCGGCAGTCCGATCCAAGGCAGATAGCCCATACGCCGCATGATCCACCACGAAAGCCGCGGCATTCGATAGACGATCACCATCGGCTTCTTGTACAGCGCCGCCTCGAGCGTGGCCGTGCCGCTCGCAACGAGCACCCCGTCGGCAGCTTCGAGACAGTCGTGCGACCGCCCGTCGACCAGCGTCGTGCGCGTCGCGGCGCCGGGCGCGGCTGCAAGCAGCGCCGTCAGACGATCGCGCAGGTACGCGCTGGCGGCTGGAACGACGAAACGGGCGCGCGGATGCCGTCGGCCGATCTGCGCAAGTGCGCCGAGGAGCGCCGGTGCGATGTACTCGACCTCGGCCCGGCGACTTCCGGGCAGCGCGGCGATCAACGGGTCGCCGTCGATGCCGAGCCGCTCGCGCGCCGCGCGCACGTCGGGCACGAGCGGAATCTGGCTTGCCAGAGGATGCCCCACGTAGGTCGCCGCCACACCCGCGCGGTCGTAGATCGGCTGCTCGAACGGAAAGACGAGCAGAACCCGGTCGGCCGCACGACGCACCGTCTCGATGCGTCCGCGCCGCCATGCCCAGATCGACGGACTGACGTAATGCACGGTCGGCACGCCTGCGGCGCGCAGCTGCGCCTCCAGCCGCAGGTTGAAGTCCGGCGCATCGACGCCGACGACCACGCGCGGCTGCTCGAGCAGCAGGCGTTCGCGCAGCAGCGCGCGCAGCCTGAGCAGGCGCGGCAGCTCCGCGATGACCTCCGCATAGCCTCGCACGGACAGCTCGCGCACATGCCACCACGCTTCGCAACCCTGCGCGATCATCCGGTCGCCCGCGATGCCCGCGAAATGCGCCTGCGGATCGCGATCGCGCAACGCGCCGAGCACGGCCGCGGCGAGCAGATCGCCCGACGCCTCGCCGGCGACGAAGGCGAGAAGTCCGCCCGCCATCGCTTTCAGCGGACGATGCCGCGCGTGGAGTTCTGCACGAAGGCGCGCAGCGCGTGCAGATGCGCGGCCGCGGCCGGCGTTTCGGCAGCGAGTGCTTCGATCGCCGCGCAGGCTTCGGCGACGGTCCGTCCTTCCTTGTAGATCACCTTGTACGCGCGCCGCAGCGCACCGATCGCCGCGGCGTCGAAACCGCGGCGCTTCAGCCCTTCGGCATTGATCCCGTGCGGCGCCGCCGGATTGCCGTTGCAGATCACGAACGGCGGAAGATCCTGCAACAGCGTCGTTCCGGCGCCGGTCATCGCGTGCGCGCCGATCCGCACGAACTGGTGCACGCCGGTCAGTCCCCCCAGAATCGCCCAATCGCCGACATGCACGTGGCCTGCGAGCTGCACACCGTTGGCGAAAATCGTGTGGTCGCCGATGCGGCAGTCGTGCGCGACGTGCACGTAGGCCATGATCCAGTTGTCGGAACCGACTCGCGTCACGCCGGCGTCCTGCACGGTGCCGATGTTCAACGTGCAGTACTCGCGGATCGTGTTGTCGTCGCCGATCACGAGCCCGGTGTCCTCGCCGGCGTACTTCTTGTCCTGCGGTACGCCGCCGATCGCGCAGAAGGGGAAGATCCGGTTGCCGCGCCCGATGCGCGTGCGGCCGTCGATCACCGCGTGCGCGCCGACCGACGTGCGCGCGCCGATCTGCACCTTCGGTCCGATCACTGCAAAGGGTCCGACCTCGACGTCGTCCGCCAGCTCCGCCTTCGGGTCGACGATGGCGGTCGGGTGGATCCGCGCCATCAGCGCGCTCCGCTGGATTCGATCCGGCGGTACGTGCACAGCAGCTCGGCTTCGGCCGCGACCTGGCCGTCGACCAGCGCCTTGCCGCCGAACTTCACCACGCCGCGCATCTCGCGCAGGATCTCGACCTCGAGCCGGACCTGATCGCCCGGGCCGACCGGCCGCTTGAAGCGCGCCCCGTCGATGCCGGCGAAGTAGTAGACCGAGTCGGCATCCGGCTTCTTGCCCATCGACACGAAGGACAGCACGGCCGCGGCCTGCGCCATCGCCTCGATGATCAGCACGCCCGGCATCACCGGATAGTGCGGGAAGTGCCCCATGAACACGGGTTCGTTGATGCTGACGTTCTTGATCGCCACGACACGCTTGCCGGGATCGAGCTCGAGAATCCGGTCGATCAGGATGATCGGGTAGCGGTGCGGCAGGTGGCGCAGGATCTCGTGGATGTCCATCATGCGTCGTCGTTTCGTTGCAGTCGCGCTTCGAGTCGGCGGATTCGCTCGCGCAGTTCGTCCAGGTGCCGCAGCACGGCCGCGTTGCGCTCCCAGTCACGGTTGGTCATCAGCGGAAAAAAGCCCGTGTAGAAACCGGCCGAGCCGATCGTACGCGATACCAGCGTTCCCGCAGAGATGATCGTGCCGTCGGCGATCGCCAGATGGCCGAGGATCATCGCCGCACCGCCGATCTGGCAGCCGCGGCCGATCGTTGCACTGCCGGCGATCCCGACGCAGCCCGCGATCACCGTATGCGCGCCGATGCGGCAGTTGTGGCCGACCTGGATCTGGTTGTCCATCTTGACGCCGTCCTCGATGATGGTGTCGCCCATCGTGCCGCGGTCGATCGTCGTGTTGGCGCCGATCTCGACGTCGTCGCCGATCACGACGCGGCCCGTCTGCGGGATCTTGATCCAGCGGCCATCGAGCGGCGCGAAGCCGAACCCGTCGGCGCCGATCACCGCGCCGCTGTGCACGATGCCGCGCGCGCCGATCGTGCAGCCGGCGAGCAGCCGCGCGCCCGGATAAAGCCGGGTCGCAGCGCCGACCTGCGCATCCGCGCCGACGTAGCAGCCGGCGCCGATCCAGGCGCGAGCGCCGATGCGCGCGCCGGCTTCGACGATCGCGAAGTCGTCGATGCGCGCAGTCGCATCGACCGTTGCGCTCTCAGCGATACGCGCCGCTTCGGAGCGCCCCGGCTCGACCTGCGGCGCCGGAGCAAGCTGCTGCGCGGCCAGTGCGAACCAGGCATACGGGGCATCGCAGACGATCAGCGTTGCCTCGCTGCGCCCGGTCGGGAACGTCGAGGCGGCGCTCGCGCCGTCGAGCACGATCGCGCCGGCGCGGCTCGCCTGCGCGGCGGCGCGGTAGCGCGGGTTGGCGAGGAATCCGAGTTGCGTGGCGACCGCCGTTTCGAGCGGCGCGACCGAGACGATGTGCCGACCAGGGTCGCCGCGAACCGCTGCGACGAGACGGCCCGCCGTGCTTTGCTCGATCGCGGCAGCGAGCTGCGCGACGGTCAGCCCGTCCGCGGCCATCGTCTCACTTGCCGTTGTTCAACGCGCGCAGGACTTTTTCGGTGATGTCGACACGCGGGCTGAAGTACACCGCGTCCTGCACGATCAGATCGAACTTCTCCTGCTCGGCGATCTGTCGCACGATGCGCTGCGCACGGTCGAGCAGCGCCTGCAGTTCCTCGTTGCGGCGCTGGTTCAGATCCTCGCGAAACTCGCGCTGCCTGCGCTGCAGTTCCCGGTCCATCTCGGTCAGTTCGCGCTGCCGCTTGGCGCGTTCGGCCTCGGCGAGCACCGGCGCGTCCTTGTCGAAACGTTCCGCCGCCGCCTTCAGCTTCTGACCCATGTCCTGCAGCTCGCGATCGCGCTTGGCGAACTCGGACTCGAGTTTCTGCGCAGCGGCCCGCGCCGGCGCAGAGTCGCGCAGGATGCGCTCCGAGTTCACGTAGCCGAGCTTCAGTTCCTGCGCGTGCACCGTCGCCGGCGCGACGATCAGCGCCGCCGGCAGAAAGGCCGCGGCGAACTTCAGCCAGCCTGTCATCGAGAGCCTCGTCTTCGGTCGGGACACCTATTCTGCCACAGGGGTTCTCGTTCATCCCCGCCGTTCGCAGCGATCAGAAGCCGGTGCCGATCTGGAACTGGAAGCGCTGCGTGCGATCGAGCGGCTCGGTCTTCAGCGGATACGCATAACTGAGCTTCAGCGGACCGATCGGCGAGATCCAGGCGATGCCGATGCCCGCCGAGTAGCGCAGGTCGCCGAAGCGGACCGGTTGGTCCGCACCCCATACCTGGCCCGCGTCGACAAACGCCAGCGCACGCAGCGTGCGATCGGCGCCGGGCAATGGCAGCAGCGCCTCGACCGAGCCATTGACCCGACGCGTCCCGCCGAGCGGGTCGCCGAGCGCGTCGCGCGGACCGAGCGAGCCGCCGTCGTAACCGCGCACGCTGCCGATGCCGCCCGCGTAGAAGTTCTTGAACAGCGGATAGGCCTTGCCACTGTACCCGCCGCCGACGCCGACCTCGCCGTTGAAGGCGAGCGTGAAGCGCGTGGTCAGCGGCATGAACTGCTGGTACTGGTAGGTCAGGCGGTAGTACTGAAGATCGAGCGCAGGCGTGCCGACCTCGAGGAACGCGCGCTGGTATCGCCCGCGCGTCGGGACGAGGATGTTGTCGCGACTGTCGCGTGCCCAGCCGACCGTGCCGATCAGCGCCTGCGTCTCCTCGCCGAAGCGGTTGACGTAGTCGACGTAGCGCAACGGGCTGAACGCGGTCAGCCCGATGCGGGTTCCTTCGTAGCCCAGCCCGAAGAACACCGTGTCGAACTCCGTGAACGGCACGCCGAAGCGGACGGCCCCGCCGCGCTGCGTGAAGTCCACGCTGCCGAGGCGCAGGCGCGCGAGGTTGGACTTGCGCTCGAAGATCTCGGTCGTTCGGCTGATGCCGTCGATCGTCACGTACGGGTCGACGTGCGTCAGCGCGAGCGTGCGGTTCGCACGGCTCGTGTTGACCTCGAACGAAATCGCGTGGCCCGAGCCGAGCACGTTCTGCTGCGTGTAAGAGGCCTGCAGCACCAGCTTCTCGGTGCTCGAATAGCCGGCGCCGGCCTGGATGTTTCCGGTCGGCCGCTCCTTGATGCTGAAGTTGACGTCGATCTGGTCGAGCGAACCGGGCACCGCCGGCGTTTCGACCTCGACCTTTTCGAAGTAGCCCAGCCGGTCGATGCGGTCGCGCGAAAGCCGGACCTTGTCGGAGTCGAACCAGGCGCTTTCGAACTGGCGCACCTCGCGCCGGATGATCTCGTCGCGCGTGCGCGCGTTGCCGCTGATGTTGACCCGGCGCACGTACACGCGACGGCCCGGATCGACCAGGATCGTGAAGCCGACTTCGCGTTTTTCGCGGTTGGCCTCGGGTACCGGGTTCGCCGACGCGAAGGCATAACCAAGCTGGCTGAAGCGGTCGGTGATGCGCTTGGACACGTTGTTCAAACGCTCGGCGTTGAAGGTCTCGCCGGGCTTCACGTCGATCAATGCGCGCAGCTCGTCTTCGAGCCCGAGCAGTTCGCCGGCGAGCTTGACCTCCGAGATCGTGTAGCGCTCGCCCTCGACCAGGTTGATCGTGATGTGGATGTCCTGTTTGTCCGGGCTGATCGAAACCTGCGTCGACTCGACGTTGAAGTCGAGGTAGCCGCGGTTCAGGTAGAAGCTGCGCAACGTCTCGAGATCGCCCTGCAGTTTCTGGCGCGCGTACTGATCGCGCTTCGTGTACCAGGTGAACCAGCCGGGGGTGGACAGCTCGATTTCGCGCAGAAGCTGGCTGTCCGTGAACGCCTTGTTGCCGGTGAAGCGGATCGAGCGAATGCGTGCCGCATCGCCCTCGTCGACCGCCATTACGATATTGACGCGGTTGCGTTCGACCGGCGTTACCGTCGTCGTCACGCGCACCGCGTACAGCCCGCGGCCGAGGTACTGTCGCTTCAGTTCCTGCTCTGCCCGCTCCAGCAGCGAGCGGTCGAACACGCGCGCTTCGGCGAGGCCGACCTCGCGCAGCGACTTCTTCACCGCATCCTTGTCGAACTCCTTGATGCCGGTGAATTCGATCGACGCGATCGCGGGACGCTCTTCGACGACGACGACGAGCACGTCGCCGTCGGCCTCGAGCCGAACGTCCTTGAACAGGCCCGTCGCGTACAGCGCGCGGATCGCGGCCACGCCTTTTTCCGGATCGAAACGGTCGCCGACGCGCAGCGGCAAGTAGCTGAAAACCGTGCCGGCTTCGGTGCGCTGGATGCCCTCGACGCGGATGTCCTTGACGACGAACTCCTGCGCGGTGGCGGCGGCGGCGAACGCCGAAAGGACGGCGGCGGCAGCGGCGCGCAACGTCGTTCCGACGCCGCGTCGCGATCGACGACGGAATGCCTGCTTCAAGGTCGGATCAGGTGCGAAAGAATTGAGGCGGCAGGATCTCAGAGAAGCAGCCGTGTTAGATCGTTGTACAGCGCCAGCGCCGTCAGCAGGATCAGCACTGCGATTCCCGCACGCTGCCCCCACTCGACCACCCACTCGGCCGGCGGGCTGCCCTTCAGAATTTCGACGAGATAGTACAGCAAGTGCCCTCCGTCGAGCATCGGGATGGGCAGCAGGTTGAGCACGCCGAGGCTGATCGACACGAGCGCGAGAAAGCTCAGGTACGCGACCACGCCGATCGCCGCCGTCTTGCCCGCGTAGTCGGCGATCGTCACCGGCCCGGACAGGTTCTTCCATGAAGCCTCGCCGGTGATCATCTTGCCCAGCATGCGCAGCGAGAAGACCGCCGTATCCCAGGTGCGCTCGAACGCGAGGCCGACGCTTTCGATCGGACCGTAGCGCACCTTGACCAGTTCGGGCCGGTCGCCGACTTCCGCGCCGATGCGCCCGACGGTCCGCCCGTCGTCGTCGACGACGGGCGCTGGCGTCACGGTCACGATGCGCGTGCGGCCGTCGCGCTCGATCAGCAACTCGAGCTCGACGCCGGGCGAGCGGCGGATCACGTCGATCAGTTCGCGCGCCGATGCGATCGGCCGGCGGCCGATCTCGAGCACGCGGTCGCCGGGCTGCAGTCCGGCGCGCTGCGCCGCGCCGCCTTCGGCGAGCCGCCCGATGCGCGGCGGCCCGGCATACGGCGCGAGCCCGACGCGCGGCAGCGGGTTGCCTTCGAGATCCTCGATCGTCAGACCCGAAAGGTCCAGCCGCAGCTCACGCGTGACGCCGTTGGCGCCTTGCACCCGGACGTCGAAGGCGCGGCGGTCGACCGCGCGCTTGAGCACGAGCCAGTTCAGCTCGTTCCACGAGCGAACCGTTTCGTCGTCGACCGCGAGCACGAGATCACCGCCCCGGAACCCGGCGCGTTCGGCGGGCGACCCGGCCGCAGGCGCGGCAACCACCGCCTTGGGTTCCATCACGCCAACCACGTTCAGGCCCCAGTACACGCCGACGGCGAGCAGCAGGTTGGCGATCGGCCCGGCGAGCACGATCGCGATGCGCCGGCCGACGGGCTGTCGGTTGAACGCGCGCGGCAGGTCGGCCGGCGCGATCGGACCGATGTCGGCGTCGCGTTCGTCGAGCATGCGCACGTAGCCGCCGAGCGGGATCGCGGCGACGACCCATTCGGTGCGATCGGGTCCGCGCACCACGCGAAAGAGCGGACGGCCGAATCCGATGGAAAAACGCAGCACCTTGACGCCGCAGCGGCGCGCGACCCAGTAGTGTCCGTACTCGTGAATCACGATCAGGACGCCGAGCGTGACCAGGAAAGCGAGCACAGTGGTGGCGAAACTCATCGGATCCCCCAATCGGTCACGGCCTGCGCCGCCATGCGTCGCGCTTCATCGTCGATCGCGAGCACCTCGTCGACCGACATCGGCGCCGCCGGCGCAAGCCGCCCGAGCGCTTCTTCGATCACGGCGGCGATCGCGACGAAAGGCAGGCGCCTTTGCAGGAACGCTTCGACCGCGATCTCGTTGGCGGCGTTCAACACGATGCAGGCCGCCGGACCCGCCCGCAGCGCGCGGTATGCGAGCGCAAGGCAGGGAAAACGCGTCAGGTCGGGCGGCTCGAAGCTCAGCGCGCCGAGCCGAGCGAAGTCGAGCGTCGCCGAGCCGCTTTCGATGCGCTCGGGCCAGCCGAGCGCGTAAGCGATCGGCGTACGCATGTCGGGCGTGCCGAGCTGCGCGACGACCGAGCCATCGCCGAACTCGACCATCGAGTGGATCACGCTTTGCGGGTGCACGACGACGTCGATGCGCGACGGCTCGAAGCCGAACAGCCGGCTCGCTTCGATGACTTCGAGTCCTTTGTTCATCAGCGTGGCGGAGTCGACCGAGATCTTGCGTCCCATGACCCAGTTCGGATGGGCGCAAGCCTGCTCGGGCGTGACCGCCGACAGGTCATGCTGCCGCCGGAACGGTCCGCCGGAAGCGGTCAGGATCAGCCGGCGCACGTCGCGCAGCGGCTCGCGCGCGCCGGCCAGACACTGGTGGATCGCGTTGTGCTCGCTGTCGACCGGCAGCAGCGTGGCCCCGCTGGCGCGCACCGCATCGGTCAGCAACGCGCCGGCGCAGACGACCGCCTCCTTGTTCGCCAGCAGCAGGCGTTTGCCGGCGCGTGCGGCCGCAAGCGCCGGCACCAGTCCCGCCGCGCCGACGATCGCCGCGACGACGATCGGCGCGCCGTCCAATGTCGCCGCGTGTTCGAGCGCCGCCGCGCCGGCGGCAGCCTCCGTCGCCAGACCGCGCGCGCGCAGGCCATCGCGCAGTGCGGCTTCACGCGCCTCGTCGCCGATCACCGCGAGTTTGGGCCGGTGCCGCACGCACACGTCGAGCAAGGCGTCGACGCTCGTCTGCGCGGTCACGGCTTCGACGTGATACCGCTGCGGATGGCGCTCGATCACGTCGAGTGTGCTTGCGCCGATCGACCCGGTCGCGCCGAGGATCACCACCCCCTGTGTCATGTCGCGATCTGCCTCAGCAGCGCCGCCGCAGGCAGCACCGGCAGCAGCGCATCGATGCGGTCGAGCACGCCGCCGTGTCCGGGAAGCAGCCCGCCGCTGTCTTTCACGCCCGCCTGCCGCTTCAGCAGGCTTTCGAAAAGATCGCCGACGATCGCGAGCGCCACCAGCAGCGCAAGCGCGAGCAGTGCGACGCCCCGCGGCAGCGTCTGCAGCAGCCAGGTCGTGAACAGGGGCAACTGCGGCGCGGCGGCGGCAAGCGAAAGCGCGATTGCCAGCACCGCGATCATCGCACCGCCCACGCCAGCCCACGTCTTGCCCGGGCTGATGTGCGGCGCGAGCTTGCGTTTGCCGAAGGCGCGACCGGCGAAATACGCAGCGATGTCGGCGATCCAGACCACAGCCGCCGACGAGAACAGCATCAGCACGCCATCGCGATACAGTTGCATCGCCGCGGCCCACGCGGCCGCGAGAAGCGTCACCCCCAGCGCGCTCTTGGCCCAGTTCGCGAGGCTCAGCCGGCCGCGCTCGGCCCGCACGAGCAGCGGGCCGATCAGCACCCAGATGGCGCAGGCGACGACGACCAGCGCCGTCAGCGCGCCGCCGCGCGGCCATGCAAGCAGCACTTCGAGCACGAACAGCGAGGTGCCCAGTGCGATGCCGGCGCCGAGGGCGACCGCCGGTGCGTGCGCGGCGAGCTTCGCCCACTCGTAGACCGCGGCGCCGATGATCAGCGACACCGCCGCCGCGAACACGGTGCGTCCCGCCGCCAGCGCGCCGATCAACACGAGCAGCAGGACGATTGCGGTGGCGACGCGCTGTCCGAGCATCGTCGACTCAGGGCGACGCGGCGATCTGTGCACTGGTGCGGCCGAAGCGGCGTTCGCGCGTCGCGTACCAGGCGAGCGCGGCGTCGAGCGCGGCGGCGTCGAAGTCGGGCCACAACAGATCGGTGAAGTACAGCTCCGCGTACGCCAACTGCCACAGCACGAAGTTGCTGATGCGCTGCTCGCCGCCGGTGCGGATCAGCAGGTCGACGTCCGGCGCAAAGGCGAGCGCCAGGTGGCGCGCGAACAGCGCCTCGTCGATCGCTTCGGGGCGAGCGGCGGCGGACGGGTCGGCCGCCAGCAGCGAACGCACCGCCTGCACGATGTCCCACCGCCCGCCGTAGCTTGCGCACACGGTCAGATTGAGCCGGTCGTTGCCTGCGGTCTGCGCCTCGGCTTCGGCGATGTGGCGCCGCAGTTCGGGTTCGAACGCACCGATATCGCCGACGACGCGCAGCCGCACGCCGTTGTCGCGCAGTTTGCCGACCTCTTTTTGAAGCGCCGACATGAAAAGCCGCATCAGCACCGAGACTTCGTCGGCGGGACGGCGCCAGTTCTCGGAACTGAACGCGAACAGCGTCAGAAACTCGATTCCGCGCTTGCCGCCCGCCTCGATCACGGCGCGCACGGCGTCGACGCCGCGCGAATGCCCGGCGACCCGCGGCAGATGGCGGCGCGTCGCCCAGCGCCCGTTGCCGTCCATGATCACGGCGACGTGGCGCGGAACTTTCGCGTGCTTTGTCACGTGCAGCGACCTGGAGTCAAGGGCGGGCAGCTCAGACGGTCATGATCTCCTTTTCCTTTTCGGCGATCAGTTTGTCGATCTCGGCGACGAATCGGTCGGTCAGTTTCTGCACCTCTTCCTGCGCGCGCCGCTCCTCGTCCTCCGACACTTCCTTCTTCTTCAATAGATCCTTCAGGTGAGCGATCGCGTCGCGCCGCAGGTTGCGCACGGCGACCTTGGCGGTTTCGCCCTCGTGCCGGACGACCTTGGTCAGTTCGCGGCGACGCTCCTCCGTCAGCGGCGGCATCGGCACGCGGATCACGTCGCCGTGCGTGGCCGGGTTCAGGCCGAGGTCGGAGTCGCGGATCGCCTTCTCGATCACCGGCACCATCTTTTTTTCCCATGGCTGCACCGTGATCGTGCGGGCGTCGCCGAGTCCGACATTGGCGACCTGCGCGATCGGAACCATCGACCCGTAGTAATCGACCAACACGTGATCGAGCAGACCGGTGTGCGCACGGCCCGTGCGGACCTTGGCCAGATCGTGTTTCAGCGTCTCCACCGACTTCTGCATCTTCTGTTCGGCGGACTTGCGAATCTCGGCGATGTTCATCTTCGTTCCTCCGCAACTCACACGTGCACGAGCGTGCCTTCGTCTTCGCCCAGCACGACGCGCCGCAGCGCGCCGGGTTTGCCGATGTCGAACACCTTGATCGGCAGCTTCTGGTCGCGGCACAGTGCAAAGGCCGTGGCGTCCATGATCTGCAGCTTGCGGGCGAGCGCCTCGTCGAAGGTCAGCGAAGTGAAGCGCGTGGCCCTCGGATCCTTCTTCGGGTCCGCGCTGTAGACGCCGTCGACCTTGGTCGCCTTCAGCACGATCTGGGCGCCGACTTCCGAGCCTCGCAGCGCCGCCGCGGTGTCGGTCGTAAAGAACGGATTGCCGGTGCCGGCGGCGAAGATCACGACCTTGCCTTCCTCCAGGTAGCGCATCGCCTTCGGCCGGATGTAAGGCTCGACCACCTGCTCGATCTTCAGCGCGGACTGTACGCGCGCCTCGATTCCCGCCCTGCGCATCGCGTCCTGCAGCGCCATCGCGTTCATCACGGTCGCCATCATGCCCATGTAGTCGGCGGTGGCGCGATCCATTCCCGACGCACCCAGCGCGACACCGCGGAAGATGTTGCCGCCGCCGATGACGATCGCCAGTTCGACGCCGAGCGCGACGACCTCGCCGATGTCGGCGACCATGCGCTCGATGGTCTCGCGGTTGATGCCGAAAGGGTCGTCCCCCATCAGGGCTTCGCCCGACAGTTTGAGCAGCACGCGCTTGTACGCGGGCGTGGTCATCGGCGTCGTTCCGTCGGCGCGTCAGGCGCGCGCTGCGGCGGCCTGCGCAGCGACCTCGGCGGCGAAGTCGGTCTGCTTCTTTTCGATGCCTTCGCCGACGACGTACAGAACGAAGCCGTTGACCTTCGCACCCTTGGCTCTGAGCAACTGCTCGATCGTCTGCTTGCCGTCGGCCGCCTTGACGAATACCTGCCCGAGCAGCGTCACGTCCTTCAGAAATTTCTGAACGCTGCCCTCCGCGATTTTCTCGAGCATCGCCTCCGGCTTGCCCGCCTCGCGCGCCTTTTCGATCGCGATGCGGCGCTCGGTTTCGATCAGCTCGGACGCCACGCCCGAGGCGTCGACCGACTTCGGCTTGCTCGCAGCGATGTGCATCGCCAGGTCCTTGCCCAGCTCGGGGTCGCCGCCGGTCACGTCGACCAGCACGCCGATCTTGGAGCCGCCATGCACGTAAGACGCGATGCGCCCCTCTGCCGAGATGCGGGCGAAGCGGCGGATCGTGATGTTTTCGCCGATCTTGCCGATCAGTGCGGTGCGGGTGGTCTCGACGGTGCCGTCGCCCAGCGGCAGCGCCGCCAGCGCGGCGACGTCGGCCGGATTGCGCTCGGCCACGAGCTTTGCGAGGGTGCGCGCGAAACCGACGAAGTCGTCGTTTTTCGCGACGAAGTCGGTTTCGCAGTTGACCTCGACGATCGCGCCGAGCTTGCCGGCAGCGTCGACATCGACCGCGACGATGCCCTCGGCCGTGACGCGCGCAGCCGCCTTGCTCGCCTTGCTTCCCAGCTTGACACGCAGGATCTCTTCCGCCTTCGCCATGTCGCCGCCGGCTTCGGCCAGCGCCTTCTTGCATTCCATCATCGGCGCGTCGGTCTTGTCGCGCAGTTCCTTGACCATTGCAGCGGTGATTTCCGCCATTGCGAACTCCCGGATGACTTTCGTGACTGCAAAAAGGGGGCTTGCGCCCCCGTCGTTCGTCGTCGCTTAAACCGGCGACTCAAGCCGCCTGGTCTTCGCTGACCTCGACGAACTCCTCGTCGCTGACGGCCTGGACCACGCCCTGAAGGGCCTGCGCCTTGCCTTCGAGCACCGCATCGGCAATTCCGCGCGCGTACAGCCGGACCGCGCGGCTCGAATCGTCGTTGCCAGGGATCACGTACGCGATGCCCTCGGGCGAGTGGTTCGTGTCGACCACGGCGACCACGGGAATCCCGAGCTTCTTCGCTTCCTGCACGGCGATCTTGTGATAGCCGACGTCGATGACGAAGATCGCGTCGGGCAGCGCGCTCATCTCCTTGATGCCGCCGATCGACTTGTTCAGCTTGTCGACCTCGCGCTGGAAGTCGAGCGCCTCCTTCTTCGACATGCGCTCGAGCCCGCCGTCGGCGATGACCTGCTCCATCTCCTTCAGCCGCTTGATCGACGCCTTGATTGTCTTGAAATTGGTCAACATGCCGCCGAGCCAGCGCTGGTCCACGTAGGGCATGCCACAGCGCTTTGCCTCCTCGACGATGATTTCGCGCGCCTGCCGCTTGGTGCCGACGAACAGGATGGTGCCGCGGTTGGCCGCGAGCTGCCGCACGAACTTCGCCGCGGCCTGGAACTGCTCGAGCGTGCGCTCGAGGTTGATGATGTGGATCTTGTTGCGGTGGCCGAAGATGTAAGGGGCCATCTTCGGGTTCCAGAAGCGGGTCTGGTGGCCAAAGTGCACACCCGCCTCCAGCATCTGACGCATGGTCACGGACACGGAACGACTCCTACCAAGGTTGGGTCCAACGTAGCCGTCCTGGCCTCCGCTCGGCGGAAGCACCTTGGCGACGGTACGCACGATTTGCGCGTTGGCGCGGAAGGCAGACCGGTCGAAACTGGCCGGTCCGCGCCAAAGCAGCTCGCTATTATACGAGCCCGACTCGACCCGCGTCATCTGCACACGGCGGCGAGCCGGCTTACCCATCACTTTCGCCGCGCGCGGCCAGTCGAACCATGTCGATCGTCATCAAGAACTCCGAGGACGTCGCGCGCATGCGCGTGGCGGGCCGGCTCGCGGCCGAGGTACTGGACTTCATCACGCCGCACGTCAAGGCCGGCGTGACGACCGGCGAGCTCGACCGGCTGTGCCACGACTACATGGTCAACGTACAGGGAACGACGCCGGCGCCGCTGAACTACGCGCCACCCGGCTACCGGCCGTTTCCGAAATCGATCTGCACGTCGGTCAACCATCAGGTCTGCCACGGTATTCCCGGCGACCGCGTGCTGAAGAACGGCGACATCGTCAACATCGACATCACGGTGATCAAAGACGGCTACCACGGCGACACGAGCCGGATGTTCTACGTCGGCGAGCCGTCGATCGCCGCACGACGTTTGTGCGAGGTCACCTACGAATGCATGTGGCTCGGCATCCAGCAGGTCCGTCCGGGCGGTCATCTCGGCGACATCGGTCACGCGATCCAGACGCACGCCGAGAAGCACGGCTACAGCGTCGTACGCGAGTTCTGCGGTCACGGCATCGGCCGCAGGTTCCACGAGGAGCCGCAAGTCCTGCATTACGGCCGGCCCGGCACGCTCGATCGGTTGGTACCGGGCATGACGTTCACCGTCGAGCCGATGATCAACGCCGGACGGCGCGACATCAAGGAACTGGCCGACGGCTGGACCATCGTCACCAAGGACCACAGCCTGTCGGCGCAATGGGAGCACACGGTCCTCGTGACCGAAACGGGCTACGAAGTCCTGACCGTGTCCGCCGGCACGCCGCCTCCGCCGGCGTTCGTCCTGCAAGGGCAAACGGGTGCCGCGCTCGCCGCGGTCTGAGCGCCACGCGATGAACGACGTCGGCTTCGCGCTGCGCACCGAGCTGAGCGCGGAGCGCGAGCGGCTGATCGCGGCGTTCCGCGCGGGCGCGCCGGTGCAGCGGCTGCTCGGCGGGCTGTGCCGAGCGGTCGACCGGCTGCTGCAACGCGTGGCGCGCGAAGCGGGCCTGCACCGGCACGCAGCGATCGTCGCCGTCGGCGGCTACGGCCGCGGCGAGCTGTTCCCGCATTCCGACGTCGACATCCTGATCATCCCGCGCGCCGAATGCAGCGAGCGCGAGAAGGCGGCGATCGAAGACCTCGTCGGCATCCTGTGGGACATGGGCCTGCACCTGGGGCACAGCGTTCGAACCGTCGACGAGTGTCGCGCCGAAGCGGCGCAGGATGTCACGGTCCTCACGTCGCTGCTGGAGTCGCGGCGCGTCGCGGGCCCGGTGTCGCTGTACCACGACCTGGCGCAAGCCGTCATCGGCGTGCTCGACGCGCAGTCCTTCTTCCACGCCAAGGTGCTCGAGCAGCGCCAGCGCCATACGAAGTTCCAGGACACGCCGTACAGCCTCGAGCCGAACTGCAAGGAGAGCCCGGGCGGGCTGCGCGATCTGCAGGTGCTGCTGTGGGTCGCGCGCGCGGCGGGGTTCGGCACGTCGTGGGCCGAGCTCGCGAGGCGCCGTCTGCTGACACGTGCCGAGCTGGCGATGCTTCTGCACAACGAGCGGACGTTGAAGCGGATCCGCGCCTGGCTGCACATCGTCTCCGGTCGGCGCGAGGACCGACTCGTTTTCGACGTCCAGCACGCCGTCGCACAGGCCGCCGGCATCGAAGCGACGGCGACGCGCCGCGCCAGCGAAGTGCTGATGCAGCGCTATTACTGGGCGGCCAAGACAGTCACTCAGCTAAACACGATCGTTTTGCAGAACATCGAGGAGCGGCTGTTTCCGCACGACGCCGCGCACACCGCGCGGATCGACGCCACCTTCGTCGCGCGCAACGAGCTGCTCGACATCGACGACGAGCGGGCGCTGCAGCGCGATCCGAACGCGCTGCTACGCGCCTTCCTGACGCTGCAGCAGCACCCCGAGCTGAAGGGGATGAGCGCGCGGCTGCTGCGCGCGATCTGGCGCGGCCGCAATCTGATCGACGGCCAGTTCCGGCGCGACCCCGTCAACCGTGCGACCTTCATCGCGATCCTGCAACAGCGCCGCGGCGTACTGCACGAGCTGCGGCGCATGAACCAATGGTCGATCCTCGGCCAGTACCTGCCGGTGTTCCGCCGCATCGTCGGCCAGATGCAGCACGACCTGTTCCACGTCTATACGGTCGACCAGCACATCCTGATGGTCGTCCGCAACCTGCGTCGCTTCATGCAGGCCGAACACGCGCACGAGTATCCGCTGTGCAGCCAGCTGATCGCCGACTTCGAGCGCCCGTGGCTGCTGTTGATCGCGGCGCTTTTCCACGACATCGCCAAGGGCCGCGGCGGCGATCACAGCGCGCTGGGCGCGCGCGACGCGCGGAAGTTCTGCCGCACGCACGGCGTGTCGGACGAGGACACAGAACTCGTCGTGTTCCTCGTCGAGCACCACCTGACAATGTCGCGCGTCGCGCAAAAGCAGGACATCGCCGACCCGGCGGTCATCGAGCGCTTCGCGCGGCTGGTCGGCACCGAGCGGCGCCTGATCGCGCTGTATCTGCTGACCGTCGCCGACATCCGCGGCACCAGCCCGCGCGTCTGGAATGCGTGGAAAGGCAAGCTGCTCGAGGACCTGTTCCTGCTGACGCGCCGCCAGCTCGGCGGCGAGGCGGTCCCGGCGACGGCGGAGCTGGAAGGCCGCAAACGCGAAGCGCTCGCGACGTTGCGGCTGTACGGTCTATCGGAAACGGCGCACGAGCCGCTGTGGGAGCAGCTCGACGTCGTCTACTTCCTGCGCCACAACGCAAGGGACATCGCCTGGCACGCGCGCGTGCTGACCGCGTACGTACGCACCGACAGACCGATCGTGCGAACGCGGCTTTCGCAGGTCGGCGAAGGCGCCGAGGTGCTGATCTACGTCCGCGATCAGAAGGATCTGTTCGCGCGCATCTGCGGGTACTTCGACAGCCGCAACCTGAGCATCCTCGACGCGAAGATCCACACGACGCGCCACGGCTACGCGCTCGACACCTTCGTCGTCACGGACAACGGGCGCACACCGCATTTCCGCGCACTGCTGAGCCAGATCGAGCACGAGCTGACCGACTGGCTCGCGCGGCCGGCCGAGCTGCCGCAGCCGGTCAAGGGCCGCCTGTCGCGGCACTCGCGCCACTTCCCGATCTCGCCCAGCGTTCAGCTGCAGCCGGACGAGCGCGGCGAGCACTACCTTCTCGAAGTCGTCGCGACCGACCGCATCGGGCTGCTGTATGCGATCGCGCGCGTGCTCGCCCGCCATGGCGTCAACGTGCACACCGCGAAGATCCTGACGCTCGGCGAACGCGTCGAGGACGTGTTCCTGATCGACGGGCCGATCCTCGAAAGCCCGCGCGGCCAGCTTCAGCTCGAAGGCGACCTGCTGGAAGCGCTTGCGCACTGAGGTCGTGCCTTACTCTTGCGCAGGCGCGGCCAGACCTGGGAACAGCACGTCGGTGAAGCCGAAGCGGGTGAAGTCGCGCATCCGCATCGGGTACAGGATGCCGTCGAGGTGATCGCATTCGTGCTGGACGACGCGCGCGTGGAAGCCTTCGACCGTGCGGTCGATCGCGTGGCCCTTCTCGTCGAAGCCGCGATAGCGCACGCGCGCATGGCGCGGCACGACGCCGCGCAGGCCGGGCACCGACAGACAGCCTTCCCAGCCTTCCTCGATCTCGTCCGACAACGCCTCGATCACCGGATTGATCAGCACCGTGCGCGGCACCGGCGGCGCGTCCGGATACCGCGGGTTGCGCGCGGCCGGATCGTCGTAGCCGAAAATGACGACACGCAGCGGCACGCCAATCTGCGGCGCAGCCAGCCCCGCGCCGTCGACAGCGCGCATCGTGTCGAACATGTCGGCCAGCAGCGCCCGCAACTGCGGCGTGTCGAACGCGCGCACCGGCTCGGCGACCCGCAGCAGCCTCGGATCTCCCATGCGCAGGATCTCGCGAATCATGGCCGCTCCGGGCAGATGCGCGGCCGACGTTCAGCGGCCCTTTCAACGGGCTGGATGGCGACGGACTTCATCCGGACCTCCGTACCGCTTCTTCCAGGATGCGGACTGCGCGCACGATCGTCGCGTTCATCACGTGGTCGAGATCGTCGAGCTTGATCTCGTTCTTGCTGTCGCCGCGCCCTGCGGCATAGTTGACGATCACGCCGAGCGCGGCGTAGTCCAGCCCTGCCTCGCGCGCCAGCGCCGCCTCCGGCATGCCAGTCATGCCGACGATATCGCCGCCGTCGCGCGCGATCCGCTCGATCTCGGCGGCGGTTTCCAGCCGCGGCCCCTGCGTACAGGCGTACGTGGCACCGTCGACGACCGATTCGCCGCATTCGGCTGCGGCATCGATCAGCACCTTGCGCATCCGTGCCGAGTACGGCTGCGTGAAGTCGATGTGCGTGACCGGGCTCTCGGTGCCTTCGAAGAAGGTCGACTTGCGGCTGTGCGTGTAGTCGATGATCTGGTCGGGGACGACCAGCGTGCCCGGACCGAGGTCGTGTCGTATTCCGCCGCAGGTCGCGACCGCGATCACGCCGCTGACCCGCAGATCCTTCAGCGCCCAGATATTCGCGCGGTAGTTGATCTCGTGCGGCGCGATCGTGTGCCCGTAGCCGTGCCGGGCGAGGAAGACGACCTCGCGGCCCGCAAGAACGCCGAACGTCATCGCGCCCGAAGGCTCGCCATACGGCGTGCGCATGACCTGACGCCGCGTGTTCTGCAACGCCGACAATTTCGCCAACCCGCTGCCGCCAATGATTGCGTGCATCGCCGCCCACCTCTTTCACGCGCCGAGTAGACGGCGCAGTCCGCCCTCGTCGATCACGGTCACGCCGAGCGCTTGCGCCTTCTCCAGCTTGGATCCGGGGTTTGCGCCGGCGACCACGTAATCGGTTTTCTTCGATACGGACTCGGCCACCTTGCCGCCGGCGGCTTCGATCCGTTCCTTGGCCTGTTCGCGCGTCCAGTTCGGCAGCGTACCCGTCAGCACGAAGGTCTTGCCGGCGAGCGGGCCGGCCGCGGCGTGCACCGCCGGTGCGCCTTCGCGCCAGCGCACACCGGCGGCGCGCAGCTGCGCGATGACCTGGCGATTGTGGGGTTCGGCGAAGAACCTCACGATCGACGCAGCGACCACCGGTCCGACGTCGGGCACTTCGAGCAGGGCCGCCTCGTCGGCGGCCATCAGCGCTTCGAGCGAACCGAAATGCCGCGCCAGGTCGCGCGCGGTGCTTTCGCCCACGTGACGAATGCCCAGTGCGTAGATGAAGCGTTCCAGCGTCGTATTGCGCGCCTTGTCCAGCGCAGCGAGCAGGTTCGCCGCCGACTTCTCGCCCATCCGGTCCAGCTGCGCGAGCGTCTTGAGGTCCAGGCGGAACAGATCCGCCGGTGTGCGCACCAGACCGGCGTCGACGAGCTGGTCGATCAGCTTCTCGCCGAGCCCCTCGATGTCGAGCGCTCGCCGACCGGCGAAGTGGCGCAGCGCCTGCTTGCGTTGCGCCGGGCAGTACAGCCCGCCGGTGCAGCGCGCGATCGCCTCGTCCGCGGGCCGTTCGACCGCCGAGCCGCACACTGGACACTTCGTCGGCATGCGAAATGGCCGGGTGTGCGGCGGCCGGCGCTCGGCGACGACGGCGACGACCTCCGGGATCACGTCGCCGGCGCGCCGCACGATGACCGTGTCGCCGACGCGCACGTCCTTGCGCCGGATCTCGTCTTCGTTGTGCAGGGTCGCGCTGGTCACCGTTACGCCGCCGACCTGCACCGGCGCGAGCCGCGCCACCGGCGTCAGCGCCCCGGTCCGCCCGACCTGCACCTCGATGTCGAGCACGCGCGTGACCGCCTCCTGCGCCGGAAACTTGTGCGCGATCGCGAAACGCGGCGCGCGCGAAACGTAGCCGAGCGCGCGCTGTAACGCGTACGAGTTGACCTTGTAGACCACGCCGTCGATGTCGTACGGCAGTTCGGGACGCTTGCGCAGCGCCTCGCGATAGAAACCGAGCAGTCCCGCCGCGCCGCGCACGACCGCCCGCTCTTCGTTGACCGGCAGGCCGAGCGATGCGAGCCAGTCGAGCGCCGCCCAGTGCGTCGGCGGCTCGTCCCGGCCGCGCAGCTCGCCCAGCCCGTAGGTGAAGAAGTGAAGCCGCCGCTGGGCAGTGACCTTCGGGTCGAGCTGGCGCAGCGAGCCGGCGGCCGCGTTGCGCGGGTTGGCGAACTCCTTCTCGCCGCGCGCGCGCTGCCGTTCGTTGAGCCGCTCGAAATCGCGCCTGAACATCAGCACCTCGCCACGCGCTTCGACCACCGCAGGCGGCCGCGTCGTGCGCAGCGCAAGCGGCACCGAGTGGATCGTCTTCACGTTCGGCGTCACGTCCTCGCCGACGGTGCCGTCGCCGCGCGTGGCCGCCTGCACGAGCAGGCCGTGCTCGTAGCGCAGGTTGATCGCGAGACCGTCGAACTTCAGCTCGCAGGCGTACTCGACCTCGCCTTCACCCAGATCCGCCTTCGCCAGCGCCTCGCGCACGCGCTGATCGAAGGCGACGGCCTCTTCCTCGCTCAACGCGTTGTTCAGCGACAGCATCGGTACCGCGTGCCGCACCTCGGGCAGGTCGGCGCGCGGCGCACCGCCGATGCGCTGCGTCGGCGAGTCCGGTGTGGCGAGTGCGGGATAGCGCGCCTCGAGCTCCTGTAGCTCGCGGAACATCGCATCCCACTCGGCGTCGGGGATCGTCGGCGCGTCGAGCACGTAGTACGCGTAGTTGTGCCGCTCGATTTCCTCGCGCAGCTGGCGTGCGCGACGTGCGACCTCGGCGGGAACGGCCGTCGTCATGCGTACAGGCGGCGCGCCCGCGCCGATCCGGGTTCGATACCGGCGGCCCGCATCTCGGCATACAGCCTTTCGAGCTGGCTGGCGATCGCCGGCAGCGAGCCGGCATGGATCGGCCGGCCGTTGTCGTCGACGATGCGCGCATTGAGCTCCGTGGCGAGCCGTTCGGCGGCTGCGAACAGCGCTTCGAGCGGCTGCGCCGCCGGCGGCACCAGCGGTACGTCGAGTTCGAGCGCGATCCGATGCGCGGGCAGCGCATCGCAGCGCATCGCGAACAGCGCTACGGCGTCGCCGTCGACGTCGGCGACCCGCTGCCAGCGCGCGTCGCCCGCCTTGACCAACCCCGCCTGCTCGGCGGCGCCGCGCAGCGCGCCCGCGTCCCACGCGCCGTCCTGCGCCTGCAGCGTCAGCCCGATCTGCACGTCGAACTGCGCGCACAGGCGGTCCAGTTCGCGCGCTCGCATGACGATGCCTTCGGCCTCCGGCGCATCGAAGTCGGCGTCGAGCGCGAGCGCGACCTGCTGGACGGCGGCGACGAAACGCGACACCGCGATGTCGTCCAGCGCGTGCCGGCGACTCGCCATTTGCACGGCAACCAGCAGCTCGGAGTAGAAGCCGAAGCGGTCGGGCTGCACCCACTGCTGCGCGCGCGCATCCCATGCCACCAGGAACACCGGCAGCGGCAGCGCCAGGCGCGACAACGGCACCGCCGCATCGAACACGGTCACGCCGTCGACCGCGTGTGCGCAGCGCAGCTCGAGCACGCAATCGAGCAGCGGGTCCTCGGCCCAGTGCGACGCCACGCCGGCGAGCGCGAGCGGCGCCGGCGCTTCGGGGGCAGGCGTGCCTTCGGGCAACGACAGACGCGGCTCGATCCGCTGCGCCGGCGCGCGGCTCGCCGCCGCGTCGGCGGCCGGCGACTCGAGCAGCGCGTCGCCGACGCCGCCGCGCATCGACGCATCGATGCGCTTCAGCGCCTGCCGCTCCTGCCACTTGCCGTATGCGTACAGTGCCACCAGCACGACGGCGGCCAGCGCGAGCAAGGCGAGCTGCAGATCGCTCATGGAAGCGCGGCGCTCACGCGGCTTCGGCGGTAAGCCGCACGGCGCTGTCGATGTCGACGGCGACGATACGCGAGACGCCCTGCTCCTGCATCGTCACGCCGATCAGCTGCTCGGCCATCTCCATCGCGATCTTGTTGTGCGTGATGAACAGGAACTGCGTGTTGCCCGTCATCGACCGCACCAGATCGCAGAAACGCTCCGTGTTCGCGTCGTCCAGGGGGGCGTCGACCTCGTCGAGCAGGCAGAACGGCGCGGGATTCAGCTTGAACAGCGCGAACACCAGCGCGGTGGCCGTCAGCGCCTTCTCGCCGCCGGACAGCAGATGGATCGTGCTGTTGCGCTTGCCCGGCGGCTGCGCCATCACCTGCACGCCGGCATCGAGGATTTCGTCGCCGGTCATGATCAGCTTCGCCTCGCCGCCGCCGAACAGCTTCGGGAAGAGCTGGCCGAACTGCACGTTGACCTGGTCGAAGGTCTGCTGCAGAAGCTCGCGGGTTTCGCGGTCGATCCGCCGGATCGCGTCCTCGAGCGTTCCGATCGCCGATTTCAGGTCGCTCGACTGCGCGTCGAGGAAACCCTTGCGCTCGCGCGCCTGCGCCAATTCCTCGAGCGCCGCCAGATTGACGGCGCCGAGCGACTCGATTTCCTGCGCCAGCCGCGCGATCTCCGCCTGCAGCGCCGCCGGTTTGACCGGCGCCGCATCGAGCTTCGCCGCCAGCGCGGCCTCGTCTGCGTGCACCTCGGCGAGCTGCTGCGCGTATTGCTCGACGGCGAGCCGCGCGGCCTGCTCCTTCAACTGCAGCTCGGTGATCTTGTCGCGCCGCGGCTGTTGCTCGCGTTCGAGCTGCAGCCTCTTTTCGTCGGTCGCACGCAGTTGCTGCGCCAGCTCGTCGAGCCGGCTGCGCGCTTCTCGCAGTCTTTCCTCGGCCGCACCGCGCTGCGCAAGCAAGCCGTCCAGACCGCTGCGCACCGCGCTGTCGTCGAGCCGCGCCAGCTCGGCGCGCGCCGCTTCGATGTCGATCGCCAGCCGCGCGGCGTCGGACTCGGCCACCTGGATCGCGTGCGCGACGTCGGCGGCACGCTCGCGCGCCGAGGCGACTTCGAACTCGATGCGTTGGCGTTCGGCGGCGAGACGTTGCTGCTGCTCGCGCGCTTCGCGTTGACGCCTGTCGGCGTCCTCGTAGGCGACGCGCGCCGCTTCGACCGCCTCCTGCTTCGCCGAGAGCGCCTGGTCGAGCTGCTGAAAGCGCTCGTCGACGTCACCGCGGTACGCGCGCAGTTCGGCCTCGTGCGAAGCCACTTCGGCCAGTTCGCTCGCGATCTGGCCGGCGCGATGCCGCACGCGGTCGATCAGTTCGCCGAGCTTGACCGCTTCGAGCTGCGCGGTGTGCAGCCGCGAGCGCAGCCGCTCGGCGGCCTGCCGTTCGGCGTTCGCCTGCTCCTGCGCGCTGCGCAGCATGGCTTCGCAACGCGTGAACGCCGCTCCCGCCTGTTCGACCATCAGCTTCTGCGCGCGCAGCTCGCGTTCGAGGTTGTCGATCTCCTGGCGCCGCGCCAGCAGCCCCGCCTTGCGGTCGTCCTGCGCGTAGAAGCGCACGGCATAGCGCGAGACGCGGTGCCCAGCCCGGGTTACGAAGTGGCCGCCCGGCGGCAGCTCGGCACGGTGCGCCAGCGCCTGGCCGACGTCCTCCGCGACGAACACGTTCGCCAGCCAGTCGCCGAGCACGGCGGCAAGCGCCGCGTCGTGTCCTCGAACGCGGTCGGCGAGCCTCGGGAAACCGGCCGTCGTTGCGGGCATCGCCACGGCGCCGCCCGCCGCATAGAACGCCACACGCGCCGGCGGCGCGTTGGTCGCCAGTCCCGCCAGCGTGTCGAGCCGGCCAACCTCGAGCGCTTCGATGCGCTCGTTCAACGCCGCCTCGAAAGCCGTCTCCCATCCCGGTTCGACGTGCATCTTGCGGAACAGACGCGGCAGGCTTTCGAGTCCCTGCGTCCGCAGCCAAGGGTCGAGGCGTTCGTCGGCCTCGACGTTTGCCTGCAGTTCCTGCAATGCGTGCAGCCGCGCTTCCAGCTTGGCGAGCGCTTCGGTCTCGCGGGTGCGCGCGTCCAACAGACCCTGCCGCTCGCCCTGCGCTTGCGCGAGTTGCTGCTCGGCCCGCTGCAGCCGCTGCGTCGTCGCCTCGAGTTCGGACTTGAGGCGCGCGATCTCGGACGTCAGATCGGCGAGCCGCGCCTCGTCGGGCGCCCCCAGATGCGCGCGCTCCTCCTGCAGCCGCTCGCGGCGCGCCAGCAGCGCGCCAAGTTCGCGGTCGAACGCGCGCTGCTCCGAGGCGGCTGCCTCGATCGCCTGCTCGGCGAGCGCGGCTTCGGCGCGCGCGGCGGACAGCGCGTCGCGCGTCGTTTCGTATTCGGTGCGAAGCTGCGGCAGCCCGGCGTCGTGCTCGGCGCATCGCGCGGCGGCCGCCTGCAGCCGCCGCCCGCCTTCGTCGATCTGCCGCGCAAGCTCGGCCGCTCGCGCCTTCAGTTCGTCGGCCTCGCGCAGCCGACGTTCGCGCGTGGCGGCCAGCGTGTCGATCTGTGCGGCCAGCCGCGAACGGCTGTCGACGATCATGCGGATCTCCGACTCGAGCTTGCCGATCTCGGCGTTGATCTGCAGCACTTCGCCCTGCGCGGCGTGCACGGCGTCGGACGCAGCGTAGTGCGCGGCACGCACCTCTTCCAGCACACGCTCGGTCGCGCGCAGCTCGGCGATGTGTTGTTCGAGCGCGACGCTGCGCGCTTCGATGTCGCGCGCGACCCGGTCCCGCTCGGCTGCAGCCTCGCGTTTGCGGCTCGCCCACAGCAGCTGCTGCTGCTCGTCATGCGCGGACTTGAGGTCGCGGTACTTCTGCGCCACCTCGGCCTGCTGCTCGAGCCGCGCGATGTTCGCATCGAGCTCGCGCAAGATGTCTTCGACGCGCGTCAGGTTGTCGCGCGTGTCGGCCAGACGGTTTTCCGTCTCGCGCCGGCGCTCCTTGTACTTCGACACGCCGGCGGCCTCTTCCAGAAACACGCGCAGCTCTTCCGGGCGCGCCTCGATGATGCGCGTGATCATGCCCTGGCCGATGATCGCGTACGCGCGCGGACCCAGCCCGGTGCCGAGGAACATGTCCTGCACGTCGCGCCGGCGCACGGCCTGGTTGTTGATGAAGTAACTCGACGCACCGTCGCGCGTCAGCACGCGCTTGACCGAGATCTCCGCGTACTTGCCCCACTCGCCGCCGATGCGGCCGTCGCTGTTGTCGAACACGAGCTCGACGCTGGCGCGCCCCGCAGGCTTGCGATTGGCCGAGCCGTTGAAAATCACGTCCTGCATCGACTCGCCGCGCAGCTCGGCGGCCTTCGACTCGCCGAGCACCCAACGCACCGCGTCGATCACGTTGGACTTGCCGCATCCGTTCGGACCGACCACGCCGACCAGGCTGCCTGGAACGTCGATGTGGGTCGGATCGACAAACGACTTGAAACCGGCGAGTTTGATCTGCCGAAGACGCACGGTGCAGCTTCCGGGAGTGACGACGCGTACGGATGCGGGTGCGACTCGCAGCGTCGGGTGATTACGATGGCTTCGTATAATACAGCGCACGTCGTATCCACCTCCGGCTTCGCGCGCGTGCGCTGCAGACCGCGCGTACGAAGCCGCATCGCAGAGCGCTTCGATGGCCACGCGGCCGACCCGAAAACTCGACACCTTCGCCAACCCCGCGCCGGCCCGCGACTACCTCGTCCACATCGAGATCCCCGAGTTCACGTGCCTGTGCCCGCTGACGGGGCAGCCGGATTTCGCGACGATGATCCTGGACTACGTGCCCGACCGGCGCAACGTCGAGTTGAAGAGTCTGAAGCTGTACATGTGGTCGTACCGCGACGAGGGCGTTTTCCACGAGGCGGTGACCAATCGCATCGTCGATGACCTCGTGCGCGTGCTGGCGCCGCGTTTCCTGCGCCTGACCGCGCGCTGGTACGTGCGCGGCGGCATCTTCACGACCGTCGTTGCCGAGCATCGCAAGCGCGGCTGGAAGCCGGCGCCGTACGTCGAACTCGGCCGCTTTCCGGCCGAATCGAGCACGCGCGGATGAACCCCGATCTGCGCAGGCTGCAGCCTTATCCGTTCGAGCGGTTGCGCGAGCTGCTGGCCGGCGCCGCGCCGCCGGCGAACCTGCCCCACATCAACTTGTCGATCGGCGAGCCAAAGCATGCGACGCCGTCCTTCGTCTTCGACGCCTTGACGAAGGCGCTGCCCGGGCTCGCGCAGTATCCGAGCACGGTCGGCGTGCCCGAACTGCGCGAAGCCATCGCCGAGTGGCTCGCGCGCCGATTCGCGCTCCCAGCGGTCGATCCGGCGACGCAGGTGTTGCCGGTCAACGGTTCGCGCGAAGCGTTGTTCGCTTTCGCGCAGGCGGTCGTCGACCGCACGCGCGACGCGCTGGTGATCGCGCCGAACCCTTTCTATCAGATCTACGAAGGCGCCGCGCTGCTCGCCGGCGCGCAGCCGTTGTACCTGCCGACCACGCCGGAAAATGGTTTCCGGATGGCCTTCGAGCGCGTCAAGCCGGATCAGTGGCGGCGCGTGCAGCTCGTCTACGTGTGCTCGCCGGCCAATCCGACCGGACGCGTGATGACGCTCGACGAATGGCGCACACTGTTCGAGCTCGCCGATCGCTACGGTTTCGTGATCGCCTCCGACGAGTGCTATTCCGAGATCTACTTCGACGAGGCGCGCCCGCCGCTCGGCGGCCTGCAGGCCGCGCAACTGCTCGGCCGCAGCGACTTCGCGCGGCTCGTCACATTCGGCAGCCTGTCGAAGCGCTCGAACGTGCCCGGGCTGCGCTCGGGCTTCGTCGCGGGCGACGCGGCCGTGCTGAAGAAGTTCCTGCTGTATCGCACCTATCACGGCAACGCGATGAGCCCGCCGGTGCAGGCCGCCAGTGTGGCCGCATGGAAGGACGAGGCGCACGTGCGCGAGAACCGCAAGCTGTACGCGACCAAGTTCGCGCAGGCCACGCCGATCATCGCCAGCGCGCTGCGGACGGCGCAGCCGGAAGCCGCGTTCTACCTCTGGGCGCGTACGCCGATCGATGACACCGAGTACGCGCGACGGCTGTTCGCCGAGCGCAACGTCACCGTGCTGCCCGGTAGCTTTCTCGCGCGCACGCGCGACGGCCTGAATCCCGGCGCGGGTTTCGTCCGCATCGCGCTGGTGGCGGGCCTCGACGAAGTGCTCGACGCAGCCCGCCGTATTGCCGAATTCACCCAAGCCCTGACGAGGTCCCGATGAACAGCCAGCAGATCATCGAAGGCGCGTGGGAGCGCCGCGCCGAGCTCAGCCCCGCGAACGCGCCCGGCGATGTCCGCCGCGCGGTCGACGAGACGCTTGCGAAGCTCGACGCCGGCGAACTGCGCGTCGCTGAAAAGCGCAACGGGCAGTGGGTGGTTCACCAGTGGGTCAAGAAAGCCGTGCTGCTGTCGTTCCGGCTGCAGGACAACCAGGTGATGGACGGGGGCGGCTTCACGCGCTACTACGACAAGGTGCCGGGCAAGTTCGCCGCCTACACCGAGCGCGACTTCGCCGCGGGCGGCTTCCGCGTCGTTCCGCCGGCGATGGTCCGGCGCGGCGCGTTCATCGCGAGAAACGTCGTGCTGATGCCTTCGTACGTGAACATCGGCGCCTATGTCGACGAAGGCACGATGGTCGACACCTGGGCGACCGTCGGCTCGTGCGCGCAGATCGGCAAGAACGTCCATCTGTCGGGCGGTGTGGGCATCGGCGGCGTGCTCGAACCGCTGCAGGCGAACCCGACGATCATCGAGGACAACTGCTTCATCGGCGCGCGTTCTGAGATCGTCGAGGGCGTGATCGTCGAGGAGAACTCCGTCATCAGCATGGGCGTGTACATCGGCCAGAGCACGAAGATCTACGACCGCGCCACCGGCGAAGTCACGTACGGCCGGATCCCGGCCGGTTCGGTCGTCGTCTCGGGGAGCCTGCCCTCGGCCGACGGCAACTACAGCCTGTACTGCGCAGTGATCGTCAAACGCGTCGACGCGCAGACGCGCGCCAAGACCGCGATCAACGACCTGCTGCGCGAAGCGGGCACGAGCCGCTGAGATTGCCGGACAACGCAGCGCTATTCGCCCGATCGCGGGACTTCACGGCGCCAGGGCCGGTGCGTATCGTCCCCGCGTGCTAACCCGGAGGCTGCGATGGCACTCGAACGGCTGTTCCATCTGATGGCGGAGAAGAACGCCTCCGACCTGTATCTGGCGGTCGGCTCGCCGATCACGATCAAGATCAACGGCGTGTGCGTGCCGATCAACCAGGAGCGACTTGCTCCGCAGGCGATCGTCAGTCTGCTCGCCGAGCGCTTGAGCGATGCGCAGTTCCGCGAACTCGAGGACACGCGCGAACTGAACGTCGGGCTGCCGGTCGCCGGCGTCGGCAGCTTCCGCCTGAGCGCCTTCATGCAGCGCGGCTCGGTCTCGGCGGTCGTGCGGTACATCCCCCACGAGGTGCCGAGGCTCGACGAGCTGATGCTGCCCGACGTGCTGAAGGATTTGATCATGGAGCGGCGCGGGCTGCTGCTGGTCGTCGGTGCCGCGGGCTCGGGCAAGTCGACGTCGATCGCATCGATGCTCGATCACCGCAACGAGCTGCTCACCGGACACATCCTGACGTTCGAGGATCCGATCGAGTTCCTGTTTCGCAACAAGAAGTCGATCATCAATCAGCGCGAGATCGGCACCGATGCAAAATCGCTGCACGCGGCCCTCAGGAACGCGATGCGGCAAGCCCCGGACGTGCTGTTCATCGGCGAGATCCGCGACCGCGACACGATGGGTGCGGCGCTCGCGTACGCGATGTCCGGCCACCTGGTCGTCGCGACGATGCATGCGACCAACAGCGCGCATGCGCTGAATCGCGTGATCAGCTTCTACACGCCGGAAACCCGACAGGCGCTGTTCGAGGACCTCGCCGCATCGCTGAAGGCGATCGTGTCGCAGCGGCTCGTCCGCTCCAGGAAGGGCGGGCGCGTGCCCGCTGTCGAGGTGCTGATGAACGCGGGCCAGATGACCTCGCTGATCGAACGCGGCGACGTCTCGGCGATCAAGGAGGCGATGGAGCAGAGCCTTGCGCCGGAGAGCCAGACCTTCGAGCAGAGCCTGTACACGCTGCTGCAGAAGGACGTCGTCACGCGCGATGACGCGCTGGCCGCCGCCGACTCCAAGAACAACTTGCTGTGGCTGATCAACAATGCCGGCAAACCGAGCACGCCGGTGCAGGAGCCGAAGAAAGCGGCCAACGACACGTCGTCGTTTTCCGAGTTCACGCTGAACATCTGACGCACCGACCCGGCGCGTCCAACCCGCGTTTGCCTCCGGGCATCGTATTGGCGCGCCGCCTGCGCCGGCCTCGCGCGCCGGTTCGAGCGACAATTTGGGGATAATGCGGGTCCGATTTCCTCCGCCCCGCCCGTGTCAGCGACGCTCGAACTCGTCTGCCAGTTGATCGCCCGCCGATCGGTCACGCCGAACGACGACGGCTGCCAGGACCTGATCGCACAGCGTCTGGCCCCGCTCGACTTCCGCGCCGAGCGCATCGACCGCAACGGCACGGCCAACCTGTGGTTGCGCCGCGGCGCTGCGCGCCCCGTCATCGTGTTCGCCGGCCATACCGACGTCGTCCCGCCGGGGCCGCGCGAGCATTGGCACTCGGATCCGTTCGAGCCGACCTTGCGCGACGGCCGGCTGTTCGGTCGCGGCGCCAGCGACATGAAGAGTTCGATCGCGGCGTTCGTCGTCGCGGCCGAGGAATTCGTCCGCGCGCATCCCGCGCACCGCGGCTCGATCGCGCTGCTGCTGACCTCCGACGAGGAGGGTCCTGCCACCGACGGCACGGTCGCGGTCGTCGAGCGGCTCGCCGCGCGCGCAGAGGCGATCGACGGTTGCATCGTTGGCGAACCGACCTCGGTCGACCGCCTCGGCGACACGATCAAGAACGGCCGGCGCGGCTCGCTGTCGGGCAGGCTCAGGGTCAAGGGCGTGCAGGGGCATGTCGCCTACCCCCACCTTGCGCGCAACCCGGTTCACGAACTCGCGCCAGCGCTCGCCGAGCTCGCGGCGACGACATGGGATCGCGGCAACGAATATTTCCCGCCGACGACCTTCCAGGTATCGAACATTCACGCGGGCACCGGCGCGTCGAACGTGATCCCCGGCACCTGCGAAGTCGACTTCAACCTTCGCTTCGCACCGGTGTCGACGGCCGCGGAACTGATGCGGCGGATCGAGGCGATCCTCGATAGGCACGGACTCGACTACGAAATCGAATGGACGGTCGGCGCGCAGCCGTTCCTCACGCATTCGGGCGAACTGGTCGAAGCGATCCGCCGCGCGATCGTCGACCGTACGGGTGTGCAGCCGCAGCTTTCGACCAGCGGCGGCACGTCCGACGGCCGCTTCATCGCGACCATTTGCCCGCAGGTCGTCGAGTTCGGCCCCCCCAACGCGTCGATCCACAAGATCGACGAAAACATCCGCGTCGACGACCTCGAACCGCTGAAGGACGTCTACCGACGCACGCTGGAGCTGCTTCTTCTCGCCGAGGGCTGACAACAATGTCCAACATCGACGCCCAGGCCAATCTGCGCACGCTGCGCGACGTGCTGCGCTTCGCGGTGACGCGCTTTAACGAGGCGGACCTGTTCTTCGGGCACGGCCAGGTCGACGCCTTCGACGAGGCCGCTTTCCTCGTGATGCGCGCGCTGAAGCTGCCGATCGAGCGGCTCGACGTCTTCCTCGACGCGTATCTGACGCACGCCGAAATCAATACCTTGCTGCAGTTGATCGAGCGGCGCGTCAAGAAACGCGTGCCGGCCGCCTACCTGCTGCAGGAGGCGTGGCTGCAGGGCTACAAGTTCTATATCGACGAGCGCGCGATCGTGCCCCGCTCGTTCATCGCCGAGCTGCTGAAGGACGGCCTGCATCCCTGGGTGCAGGAGCCAAACGACATCACCGACGTGCTCGACATGTGCACCGGTTCGGGCTGCCTCGCGGTCATGGCGGCCGACATCTTTGCGCGCGCGAAGGTCGACGCCGCCGACGTGTCGAAAGACGCGCTCGCGGTCGCCCGGCGCAACGTCGCCGATTACGGTTTCGAGGGGCGGATCCGGCTGATCGAGTCGGACCTGTTCTCGGCGCTGCGCGACCGGCGCTACGACGTGATCCTGTGCAATCCGCCGTACGTCACCGATGCGTCGATGAGCAAGCTGCCCAAGGAGTACACGCACGAGCCGAAACTCGCGCTGGCTGGCGGCACCGACGGCATGGACGTGATCAAGCGGCTGCTGCGCGAGGCGCGCAGCCATCTGAAACGTGGCGGGCTGTTGATCGTCGAGGTCGGTGGAGAACGCGCAACCGTCGAAAAGCAGTTCAAGGGCATCCCGATGACCTGGCTGACGACCAGCGCCGGCGACGACATGGTGTTTCTCGTCAGGCAGGAGGAGCTGCCGTGACGCGCAGTCCGCAAGGCGGTTCGTGCCAGCGCCGCCGGGCGCGGCCGGTGCCGAGCGTCCCGGCCGGCGCCTGCCGCGAGGGCCGTCGCGCCGCGGGGGCCAGCGCAGCGCGCGGTCCACGCGCCTTGCCGCCGTCCGGATAGATGCTGCGCCTCACCGGCTTCGCGCTCGCGCGCGGGGCACGCATCCTGTATCGCGATGTTTCGCTGATCGCCGCGCCGGGCGAACGGATCGGACTGGTCGGCGCCAACGGCAGCGGAAAGTCTTCGCTGCTCGCCGCGATCCTGGCGGACCTCGCGCCGGAGGCCGGCAGCGTCGAAGCGCCCGCACCGCAGCGCATCGCGCACGTGGCGCAGGACATCGAGGCGACCGACGATTCCGCCATCGACTACGTGCTCGCCGGGCACGCGCCATTGACGGCCGCGCGCGCCCAATTGCGGGCAGCGCTGGCCGGCGACGACGACCTCGCGCTCGCGCATGCGCACGCGGCGCTCGCCGAGCTGAACGAAGGCGCGATCGTCGCGCAGGCCAAGGCGGTAATGCACGGACTGGGCTTTGCCGAGCGCGACGGCGAGCGGCGCGTCGCGGAGTTCTCCGGCGGCTGGCGCAACCGGCTTGCGCTGGCACGTGCGCTGCTGCGGCCGGCCGAGCTGCTGCTGCTCGACGAGCCGACCAACCACCTCGACCTCGATTCGGTGATCTGGCTCGAGGCCTGGCTCAAGCGACAGGACGCGACCGTGCTGCTGATCTCGCACGACCGCGAATTCCTCGACCGCTGCACGACGACGACCTGGCATGTGGCCGACGGCACGATCCGCCGCTATGCGGGCAACTACACCGCCTTCGAAGCCGCTTGGATCGAGCAGCAACGGCAGCAGCAGGCGGCGGCAAAGGCGTACGAGCGCACGGCCGCGCACCTGCAGCGCTTCGTCGACCGCTTCCGCGCGAAGGCCACCAAGGCGCGGCAGGCGCAGAGCCGGATCAAGATGCTCGAACGTCTGCAAGCGGTCGAGCCGGTGCGCGCGCGCCGCGAGTGGCGTTTCGAGTTCCTCGAACCGCGCAAGCTGCCCGAGCGGCTGATCGACGCCGAAGACCTGCGTCTCGCGTACCCGGCCGAGGACGGCGAGCGCACGATCCTCGACGACGTGAAGTTCGTGGTCCGTTCGGGCGATCGCATCGGCATCCTCGGCGTCAACGGCGCCGGCAAGTCCACGCTCGTCAAGGCGATCGCCGGCGAACTGGCGCCCGCCTCCGGCGCGCTGAGGCGCGGCGCGGGGCTCGCGATCGGCTACTTCGCCCAGCACCAGCTCGACCAGCTTCGCCCGGACGAAAGTCCGTTGCAGCATCTGCGTCGGCTCGCGCCCGACGCGCGCGAACAGGAACTGCGCGACTTCCTCGGCACCTACCGCTTCTCGGGCGAAATGGCGACCAGCCCGGTCGGCCCGATGTCCGGTGGCGAGCGCGCGCGCTGCGCGCTCGCGCTGCTCGCGTGGGGCCGACCCAATCTGCTCGTCCTCGACGAGCCGACCAACCACCTCGACATGGAAACGCGCGAGGCGCTGACGGTCGCGCTATCCGCCTACGAAGGCGCGCTGCTGCTCGTCTCGCACGACCGGCATCTTCTGCGCGCGACCGTCGATCAGCTCTGGCTCGTTCACGACGGCCGGCTCGCTGCGTTCGACGGCGATCTCGACGACTATGCGGCGCTGGTGCTCGCCAGCCGGCGCGATCGCACCGAGTCCGCCGACGACGAGCAGGGGCCGAGCCGGCGCGAGCTCAGGAAGCAGCAAGCGCAGGAGCGCCAGCGGCTGGCCGCCGCACGCAAGCCGTTGCAGACGAAACTCGCGAAGCTCGAAGGTGAAATCGCGCGACTGTCCGACGCGCTGCGCGAGCTCGACGCGAAGCTGGCCGACCCGGACTTCTATCATGCGGGGCAGCCGGACGAAGTCGCGGCGACGCTGAAGCAGCGCGGCGAACTCGCACAGCAGCTCGAAGCGCTCGAAAGCCGGTGGCTCGAACTGACCGAACAGATCGAATCGATCGCATGAACCCGAACGCCAACGCGCCGCTCGCGGGCTTGCGCATCCTCGACCTGACGCGGCTTCTGCCCGGTCCGGCGGCGACGATGCATCTGGCCGACTTCGGCGCCGACGTGATCAAGGTCGAGGACACCGGCGAAGGCGACTATCTGCGCGGCTTTCCGCCGCTTGTCGCGAACGCCGAAGGCGCGCGCGTCAATCCGATCTTCGACGCGGTCAACCGCGGCAAGCGCTCGATCCGCATCGATCTGAAGTCGGACGCCGGCCGCGACGTGCTGCTGAAGCTCGTCGACACGGCCGACGCGCTGATCGAAGGCTTCCGCCCCGGCGTGATGGCGCGGCTCGGGCTCGGCTGGGACGCGCTGCACGCGCGCAATCCGAAGCTCGTCGTCTGTTCGCTGTCGGGCTACGGGCAGAACGGGCCGCTGGCGCAGGCGGCGGGACACGACATCGACTACCTCGCGACGAGCGGCGTCCTCGACCAGATCCGCGCGCAGGGCAAGCCGGCGATCCCGAACCTGCAGCTCGGCGATCTGCTCGGCGGCGCGTTGTCGGCGCTCGCGACGCTTTTGATCGCGTTGATCGGCGCGCAGCGCACGGGGGTTGGCCGTTACGTCGACGTCGCGATGACCGACGGACTGCTCGCGCATCACTTCTTCGCGCACGCCGAACTCGACGGCGGTTCGACGCCGGTCGCGGAGCGTTCGCTGCTGACCGGCGGCGCGCCCTGCTATCGCGTCTACGAGACCGGCGACGGCGGCGAACTGGCGGTCGGCGCGTTGGAGCTGAAGTTTTGGCAGGCGTTCTGCGAAGCGATCGGTCTGCCGGAGCTGAAGACCCGTCACTGGTCGCTCGGCGAGTCGCCTGGGTCCGATGCGGCTGACGCGACCGCGCGGCGCGTCGCCGAGCGGCTGCGCGCGCAGTCGCTCGCGCACTGGATGGCGATCTTCGAGCGCGTCGACGCCTGCGTCGCGCCGGTACTGAAACCGAAAGAGGCGCTCGCGCAGCCGCAGTTCGCCGCGCGCAAGCTCGTCCACAAGTGCGGCGGCGTGACGCACGTCGGCCCGCTCGCGCAGATGACCGCGCACGACTTTGCGCCGCGGCCGGCACCGCAGGCCGGCGCGCAGACGCGCGAACTGCTGCGCGAAATCGGCTTCGACGAGCGCGCGATCGCGGCGCTCGTCGCGAGCGGCGCAGTCAAGGAATCGTGATGCACGTCGAGCGCCGCCGGCTGCTGCTGATGCGTCACGGGTCGGTCGACTACTTCGACGCCGACGGCCGCCCGTACCCGCCGGACGACGTCCCGCTGACCGCGCAAGGGGTGGCGCAGGCACGCGCGATGGGCGAAGCGCTGCGCGACATCCGGATCGACCGCGTCGTGACCAGCGGGCTGCGGCGAACGCGCGAAACCGCGCAGCATGTGCTCGAGGCGGCACGCATGGCCCCGCCGGTGCAACACTGGCCCGACTTTCAGGAGATCCGCGGCGGCCGGCTATCGGCGATCCGCGACGACGAGCTGCGCGATGCCTTCCTCGCCGCGTTCGAAGGCGCGGTGCCGCGCGACACGCGCTTCCTCGGCGGCGAGACGATCGGCGAGCTGCTCGACCGTGCGCTGCCGGCGCTACAGCGGCTGCTGGCGGACGAAGCGTGGGACACGGCGCTGCTGGTCGCGCACGGCGGCGTCAACCGCGCGGTGCTGTCGTGGTTTCTCACCGGACAGCACGTCTTCCTCGGCGGACTCGCGCAGGACGCCGGCTGCCTGAACGTGATCGACGTCGGGCCCACGCCCGCCAAGAGTGTGGTGCGCGTCGTCAACTTCTGCGCGATCGATACGCTGCGTACCGCCACGCGGCTGTCGACGATGGAAGAGCTGCTGCAGAAGTACCTGAAATCGAGGGCGCGCCCCGAATCGGAGCCCACATGAGCCAACTCGGAGAAGTCACCGAACGCCACCGCTTCGAAGTCGAACCGCTGGCCGTCTACCTTGCCGCGACTCTGCCGGGTTTCACCGGCCCGCTCGAAGTCAAGCAGTTCCAGGGCGGGCAGTCGAACCCGACCTACCTGCTGATCACGCCTTCGGCGAAGTACGTGATGCGCACCAAGCCCGGGCCGGTGGCCAAGCTGCTGCCTTCGGCGCACGCGATCGAGCGCGAGTTCCGCGTGATGCGCGCACTGCGCGCGCAGGGCATACCGGTGCCGCAGGTGCACGTGCTGTGCGAGGACGAAAGCGTGATCGGACGCGCGTTTTTCGTGATGGAACACGTCGAAGGCCGCATCTTTTGGGAGCAGTCGCTGCCGCAGTCCAACCCTGCCGAGCGCGCGGCGATCTACGACGAGATGAACCGCGTGATCGCGCAGCTTCACACGGTCGATGTCGAGCGCGCAGGCCTGTCCGACTACGGCAAGTCCGGCAACTACTTCGCGCGGCAGATCGGCCGCTGGAGCAAGCAGTACCAGGCGAGCGAGACCGAGCGAATCGACTCGATGAACCGGCTGATCGACTGGCTGCCGCAGCACATCCCGCCCGGCGACGAAACCGCCGTCGTGCACGGCGACTACCGGATGGACAACCTGATCTTCCATCCGGCCGAGCCGCGCATCGTCGCGATCCTCGACTGGGAGCTGTCAACACTCGGCCATCCGCTGGCGGACTTCAGCTACCACTGCATGAGCTGGCACATCCCGCCGGGAGCGTTCCGCGGCATCGCGGGGCTGGATCACGCCGCGCTCGGCATTCCAAGCGAAGCCGAATACATCCGTCGCTATTGCGAGCGCACCGGTCGCGCGGGCATCGAACACTGGAACTTCTATCTCGCCTACAACCTGTTCCGCATCGCCGCGATCCTGCAGGGCGTCTACAAGCGCTACACGGAAGGGCTCGCGTCGAGCGACAACGCCAAGCACGCGGGTGCAAACGCGAAGGCGCTGGCGGAGCTGGGCTGGAAGTACGCGCAGCGCGCGTAGAAGAAACCGGCGCGGTCGCCTTATGGCCGGATCACCAGCTTGCCGATCGCGCGCCGGTGCAGCAACTCGTCGAGTGCGCGCGGCGTCTCGTGCAGCGGATAGACGTGCGACACGCGCGGCTTCAGCCGGCCCTGCGCGAGCCATCCCATCAGCTCGCCGATCATCCTGGCGTTGGCTTTCGGCTCGCGCTTGGCGAACTCGCCCCAGTAGACGCCGACCAGCGACGCCTCCTTCAGCAGCAGCAGGTTGACCCGCAGCGACGGGATCTCGCCGTTGGCGAAGCCGACGACCAGTAATCGGCCGCGCCACGCGAGCGAACGCAGCGCCGGTTCGGTATACCCGCCGCCGACCGGGTCGTACACCACGTCGGCGCCCCTGCCCTCGGTCAGCGTCCTGACCGCCTCGCGCAGATCGAGGGTTGAATAGTTGATCAGCGCGTCGGCGCCCGCCGCGTGGCACGCGGCGAGCTTCTCGTCGGTCGATGCGGCGGCGATCACGCGCGCGCCGGCCAGTTTGCCGAGTTCGACCGCAGCCAGACCGACGCCGCCGCCGGCACCGAGCACGAGCAGGGTTTCGCCGGACTTCAACTGCGCGCGGTCCGCGAGCGCGTGGTGCGAAGTCGCGTAGGTCATCGTGAAACCTGCTGCGACCTCGTCGGGCACGCCGGACGGCAACGGGATCGTCTGCGCCGCGCTGGCGCACACGTACTCGGCGAAGCCGCCCGTACCGACGAATGCGACCACGCGCGTTCCCTCTTCGAGGCTCACGCCGTCGCCGACGGCGTCGACCCGACCGGTGACCTCGGTGCCGGGGACGAAAGGCAGCGGCGGCTGCACCTGATACTTCTTCTGGATGATCAACGCGTCGGGAAAGTTCACGCCGGCGGCGAGCACTTTCAGCCGCACTTCGCCCGCCCTCGGTTCGGGCAACGGCATTTCGCCGATCCGAAGCCTTTCCGGCCCACCCCACTCGCTGCAGACGACCGCCTTCATGACTCGCCTCCGTGCTCCGCCCGCGAAATCTATACGCACGGCACGCGCGCGGCAATCGGCGCGGCGCTATGCTTCGCCGCCACGGAGGATGCGATGGATTTCGAGTACTCGCCCAAAGTCGTCGAGTTGCAGCGGCGCGTGCGCGCGTTCATGGACGAGCATGTCTATCCGAACGAGCGGCGCTTCTACGCCGAAGTTGAAGAAAACACCCGCCAGGGCCGGCGCTGGACGCCGACGAGGGTCGTCGAGGAGCTCAAGCCCAAGGCGCGCGCGGCGGGGCTGTGGAACCTGTTCCTGCCGGACTCGCACTACGGCGCGGGACTGAAGAACATCGAGTACGCGCCGCTCGCCGAGATCATGGGGCGCGTGCCCTGGGCCTCCGAGGTCTTCAACTGCAGCGCTCCGGACACCGGCAACATGGAAACGATCGAGCGCTACGGCACGCCCGAGCAGAAGAAGCGCTGGCTCGAGCCGCTGCTGGCGGGCGAGATCCGCTCGGCCTTCGCGATGACGGAGCCGGCCGTCGCATCCTCCGACGCGACCAACATCCAGACGTCGATGCGGCGTGTCGGCGACGAATACGTGATCAACGGCCGCAAATGGTGGACCTCCGGTGCCGGCGACCCGCGCTGCAAGGTCTACATCGTGATGGGCAAGACGAACCCCGATGCGCCGAAGCACGCGCAGCAGTCGATGATCCTGGTGCCGGCCGACACGCCGGGCGTCAAAGTGATCCGCCCGCTGAACGTGTTCGGCTATGACGATGCGCCGCACGGCCACATGGAAGTCGAGTTCGACGACGTGCGCGTGCCGGCGTCGAACCTCCTGCTCGGCGAAGGCCGCGGCTTCGAGATCGCTCAGGGCCGCCTCGGTCCGGGGCGAATCCACCACTGCATGCGTTCGATCGGGCTGGCCGAACGCGCGCTCGAACTGATGTGCAAGCGCCTGGCCAATCGCGTCGCGTTCGGCGCGCCGGTGGCGAAGCAGACGGTGTGGCAGGAACGCATCGCCGAAGCGCGCTGCATGATCGACCAGGCGCGGCTGCTGACGCTGAAGGCCGCGTTCATGATGGACACGGTCGGCAACAAGGCGGCGAAGTCCGAGATCGCGATGATCAAGGTCGTCGCGCCGAACGTCGCCTGCACCGTGCTCGACTGGGCGATCCAGGCGCACGGCGGCGGCGGCATGTGCGACGACTTCCCGCTCGCCTACGCTTACACGCTGGCGCGCACGCTGCGGCTTGCCGACGGTCCCGACGAAGTCCACCGCAACGCGATCGCCAAGCTCGAGATCGCCAGACACGTTCCGCTGCCGGAGAAGGGAGGCGCATCGCGATGATCGACCTGTACTCGTGGCCGACGCCGAACGGCCACAAGATCCACATCATGCTTGAGGAGTGCGGCCTGCCCTACCGGGTGCACGCGGTCGACATCGGCGCCGGCGACCAGTTCAAGCCCGAATTTCTGCGGATCAGCCCGAACAACAAGATTCCGGCGATCGTCGACAGCGAAGGCCCCGACGGCAAACCGATCTCGCTGTTCGAGTCCGGCGCGATCCTGATCTATCTGGCCGGCAAGACCGGAAAGTTCCTGCCGGCCGACGTCCGCGGCAAGTACGTCGCACTGCAGTGGCTGATGTTCCAGATGGGCAGCGTCGGCCCGATGTTCGGCCAGGCGCATCACTTCCGTATCTACGCGCCCGAAAAGATCCAGTACGCGATCGACCGCTACACCAACGAAACCCGGCGCCTGTACGGCGTGATGGACAAGCGGCTCGCCGAAGCGCCGTACTTCGCCGGCGAATATTCGATCGCAGACATCGCGATCTACCCGTGGACCCGTTCGCACGCGAACCAAGGGGTCGACCTCGCCGAATATCCGAACGTCAGGCGCTGGTACGAGGCAATCGAAGCGCGCCCTGCCGTGCAGCGCGGCGTCAAGGTCCTTGCCGACCGGCGCAGGCCGCAGATGACCGACCAGGACAAGCGGACACTGTTCGGTTCGACGCAGTACGAACGCCGGTAAGTCGCGCAATGACCGTCGTCACCAGCGTCGAGGACCTGCGCGTACTCGCGCAGCAGCGCGTGCCGCGGATGTTCTACGACTACGCCGATTCGGGGTCCTGGACCGAAACGACCTACCGCGAAAACACGTCGCAGTTCGCCCGAATCAAACTGCGCCAGCGCGTCGCGGTCGACATCGAGCATCGCAGCCTGCGCACGACGATGGCCGGACAGCCGGTCGCGATGCCGGTTGCGCTCGCGCCGACCGGGTTGACCGGCATGCAGTACGCCGACGGCGAGATCCTCGCCGCGCGTGCGGCCGAAAAGTTCGGCGTGCCGTTCACGCTTTCCACGATGAGCATCTGCTCGATCGAGGACGTCGCAGCGCACACGACGAAGCCGTTCTGGTTCCAGCTCTACGTGATGCGCGACCGCGGCTTCGTCGAGCGGCTGATCGAGCGCGCGAGGGCGGCGAAGTGCTCGGCGCTGATGCTGACGCTCGACCTGCAGATCCTCGGCCAGCGGCACAAGGACCTGAAGAACGGCCTGTCGGCGCCGCCGCGCCTGACGCTGCGCAACGTCCTGAACATGATGACGAAGCCGCGCTGGTGCCTCGGCATGCTGCGCACGCGCCGGCGCCAGTTCGGCAACATCGTCGGACACGTCAGCGGCGTCGAGGACATCAGCTCGCTGTCGGAGTGGACCGCGCAGCAGTTCGACCCGCGGCTCGACTGGAACGACGTCGAGTGGATCAAGAAACGCTGGGGCGGACCGCTGATTCTCAAGGGCATCATGGACGCCGAGGACGCGAAGCTCGCCGCGGCCACCGGCGCCGACGCGCTCGTCGTCAGCAATCACGGCGGCCGCCAGCTCGACGGCGCGCCGGCGGCGATCGACGCGCTGCCGGCGATCGTCGACGCGGTGGGCTCCAAAATCGAGGTGTGGCTCGACAGCGGCATCCGCTCGGGCCAGGACGTGTTGAAGTCGATCGCGCTCGGCGCGCGCGCCACGCTGATCGGCCGCGCTTTCCTCTACGGGCTCGGCGCCCTTGGCGAAGCGGGCGTGACCAAGTGCCTCGAGATCATCGCGCGCGAGCTCGATCTGACGATGGCGTTTTGCGGCCGGCGCGACATCCGCGACGTCGACCGCTCGATCCTCGTGCCCGGCACCTATCCGCAGTAGCGCCGCTGCGCCTT
>Ga0272446_1000772_pt1 | contig 48667 bp, 46 predicted proteins | sample YNPCB0061_FD_194587 | JGI IMG/M metagenome (GOLD analysis project Ga0272446, IMG submission 194587) | Hot spring microbial mat communities from Yellowstone National Park, WY, United States - YNP-CB-006-1 | ecosystem: Environmental > Aquatic > Thermal springs > Hot (42-90C) > Sediment | place...
AATCGTGACGGGCGCGGGGCGCGGCATCGGCTACGGCATTGCCGAGGCGTTTGCCCGCGAAGGCGCTGTGGTGGTGATTGGCGAACTGGTCGAAGATCGCGGACGCGCAGCCGCCGAGAAGCTGAAAGCGCAGGGCTATCGCGCGCAGGCCATCGGGCTGGATGTCACTCAGCCAGACTCATGCCGGCTGCTGTGCGAACAGGTGATGGCCCGGCATGGCCGGATCGACACGCTGGTCAACAACGCCGGCCTGTTCATCCTGCGCAAGAGCGAAGACATGCCGGAAGCCGACTGGCGCATCCAGATCGACGTGATGCTGAACGGCGTGTTCTTCATGACGCAGGCCGTGGCGCGCGCGGCCATGATCCCGCAGCGGCGCGGCAACGTGGTCAACATCGCCTCAATCGGCGGGATGGGCGGCTGGCCGATGCGTTCGGCGTACAACGCGGCCAAGGCTGGCGTGATTGTGCTGACCGAGGTGCTGGCGACCGAGTGGGCGCAATACAACATCCGGCTGAACTGCGTGTCGCCGGGCGTCACGCGCACCGAGATGATGGACGTGGCGATCAAGCAGGGCGCAGCCAACGTGGCGAAGTATTCGAACCGCACCCCATTGGGCCGGGTGGCCGAGGTGTCGGAGATCGCCAGCGCAGTATTGTTTCTCGCGTCGGAGCGCGCCAGCTATGTGACGGGTGAAAATCTGCGCGTGGACGGCGGATGGACGCCATGGGCCAATCTGAACGCGGTGGGATTCCCGGAGTAGGAAAGATGGATAACCGAGTCGTCGTCATCACCGGCGCCGGCCAGGGGCTTGGCCTGGCGTTCGCGCGCCGCTTCGCGCAAGCCGGCGCGCATGTCGTCATTGCAGAGGCCAACCCAACCACCGGCCGCGCCGCCGCCGATGCCCTGCGCGCCGAAGGCTATTCGGCTCAATTCGAGCCTTTAGACGTGCGCAAGCCGCAAGAGAGTGCGGCGCTGGTGGACACGCTCGCCGGCCAGCACGGCCACATCGATGTGTGGATCAACAACGCCGGCATCTCGCGCCTGGCGCCGGCGGAAACGATGCCGCTTTCAGACTGGGATGACAGCATCGCGGTCATGCTCTCCGGCGCGTTCTACTGCGCGCAAGCTGTGGGCCGGCACATGCTGGCGCGCGGCAAAGGCGTGATCGTGAACATCGCCTCGGTAACGGGCATGGTGCATCACCACGACCGCGCCGCCTACAGCGTGGCGAAGGCCGGCGTCATTGCGCTGACCGAGGCGCTGGGCGTTGAATGGGCCGGGCGGGGTGTGCGCGTCGTCGGCGTCGCGCCGGCGGTCGTGCTGACCGAGATGGTGCGGGCGACTGTCGAAGCAGGCCAGGGCGCGCTGGACGTGTTCGAGCGCCGCACACCCATGCGCCGCCTGGGGACGCCAGAAGAAATCGCCGAAGCCGTGTTCTTTTTGGCCGGCGATGAGGCGTCTTACATCACCGCCGAAACGATGCGCGTCGATGGCGGCTGGGTGGCCTACCAACTATTTTAGATTTTGGATTGATACAAGCCGGCCAGGCAAGTCGCAGCCCGTCTCAGCGCTTGATGCACCACATAACCCGCATCTGACAAATCATCCCTCCAGGTCCGCTCCTCATATCGGTCGAGCGCGCCTGCGCATTTTGCGCAAAGGACGCGCCGTTGTCTGAGCCTGTCGGAGACGCTACAGCCGTCCTCCGACAGGCTCGACTGTCGAAGCCAACAAGACCTGACTCCCGCCGGGCGCGATGCAGCCATTCCGAGCGCAGGCTCACCTAAATAGTTGACTTTTCACAATTTTCAACTAAAATACTGGTTGAAATAGTACTTCTTTCAACTCATACGATGGTCGGCAGAAGGTCGCGCACAGTCACCCCGGCGACAAACGAGCAGACCATCCAACACAAGACACAAGGGACGCCATGAAAATCGCAGCAATTACCGACGACGGCAAGACCATCAGCCGCCACTTTGGGCGCGCGCAATACTACCTGGTTGCCACCGTGGAGAATGGCGCAATCACCCATCGTGAAATGCGCCCCAAGATGGGGCACGTTCACTTCGCCGACCAGCCGCATGAAGACGCGCCGGGCCAACAGCATGGCTTCGGGCCGGCCTCGCATGGCCGCCACCAGCAAATGGCGCAGGCAATCAGCGACTGCGAAGCCGTGTTGTGCGGCGGCATGGGCGCCGGTGCTTATCAGAACCTGGAGCAACTCGGCATCAAGCCTGTTGTCACCGAGGTCGCCTCGATCGATGAGGCCGTTCAGGCATATGCAGCCGGCCGGCTGGTCGATCAAACCGACCTGCTGCACTGAGCGCGCGCCGGGCGCGCATCGTTAACGTGTGGATGGCGCCGCGCATCGCTCACTACGATGGCGCGGCGTGTTGGGCGGCGTCATGCGCCGTCTTTGTTGGAGGCAAATCAAATGCCACGAGAAGATCGAACCGGCCCAATGGGTATGGGGCCAATGACAGGTCGCGGCGCGGGCCTCTGCGCCGGCACTCGCACACCCGGCTTTTTCGGACGGGTCTTTGGGCGCGGCTTGATGCGCGGTCGGGGCCGGGGCGGTGGGCGCGGCTGGCGCAACATGTTCCACGCCACCGGTCTGCCGTTCTGGGCGCGCGGCGCGTCTGAACCCACAGCCGCGGAAGAGAAGGCGCTGCTCAAGGACCAGGCTGACTGGTTGCAAGAGCAGCGCGAAGCCATTCAGAAACGAATGGACGAACTGGACAAGTCATAGGTAGCTTGACCACAACACTGCTCTGCCGAGCATACACCCTTCCCCTGCCATCTTTCGACCGGCGGACGAACGAACCGCGCCACATGCTACAGTTGGCGGCGTGCTATGAAACGCATTCCCGCTTTTTCTGCCGCCTCAGTTGGCGCGGCATTGATCCTGGGGCTGGGCATCCTGGCGCTGGGGCTGTTGGCGCTGGCCGAGCCAGATCGGGCCGGCGTCTCCCTGGCCGCTTCGACCAGCTCAGCCATCGAAGGATCGCAGATCGTGGAAGGCCGCGTGCTGCGCGTCATCGAGACCCGCGAGGTCGAGATTGGCCCCGGCCAGGTCCAACCGGTCCAGCGCCTGCTCGTCGAGTTGCTGGACGGCCCGGCGCGCGGACAGCAGGTCGAAGTGGAACACGGGCTGATGAACCTCACGCAGGAGCAGTCGCTGTATCGCGCCGGCGACACGGTGCTGGTCATGCTGGCAACACGGCCCGACGGCAGCCAGTTGGCCATGATCACCGGCTACCTGCGCACGCGAGAGATTGCGTTGCTGGCCGGCGTGTTCATCGTCTTCACCATCCTCGTGAGCGGCTGGAAAGGACTGCGCGCGCTGGTGGGACTGGCGATCAGTTTCGTCGTCGTGCTGGGATTTGTGCTGCCGCAGATTCTGGCCGGCCGCGACCCGGTTGTCGTCAGCGTGATCGGCTCATTCGTGCTGTTATCGGTCACGCTGTATCTGACCCAGGGCTGGACGCTCAAGACGCACGCGGCGCTGTTCGGCATCTTCATCAGCCTGATTGTGGCAGGGGCGCTGGTGACTATCGCCACCGACCTGACCCGGCTGACCGGCTATGGGTCGGAGGACGCCTTCCTGCTTCAGGCATCAGGATCGGTGGTCAATCTGCGCGGTTTGTTGATGGCCGGCATGATGATCGGCGCGTTGGGCGTGCTGGACGATGTGATCGTCGGCCAGGCTTCCGCCGTCACCGAGCTTCACATCGCCAACCCGCGTCTGAGATGGCGCGAACTGTACCGCCGGGCGATGAACGTCGGGCACGATCACATTGCCGCCACCGTGAACACGCTGGTGCTGGCCTATGTCGGCGCTGCCCTGCCCTTACTGTTGTTGTTCCATGTGTACCCCGAACCGTGGACGCATACGCTCAACCGCGACCTGATTGCAGAAGAGATTGTGCGCTCGCTGGCCGGCAGCCTCAGTCTGATCGCCGCCGTGCCCATCACCACATTCATCGCCAGCGTGCTGCGCCACGCGCAATCGTCGCGCGCAAACGCGCCCACCCACACGCTCAGCCCTGACAGGACATCCATGAACCGCATCACGCTTGTGTACGACAATCACGCGCTGGACCAGAGGCTGAAGCCCGATCATGGCTTTGCCTGCCTGATCGAGACAGGCGGCCGGCGCATCCTGTTCGACACCGGCGCCGACGGCCCCACCCTGATCTACAACATGACCCTGCTCGGCATCGACCCGCGCCAGATCGACACAGTCGTGTTGTCGCACGAGCACGCCGATCACACCGGCGGCCTGACTGCGCTCATGAATCTCAACGCGGATATGACCGCGCATATTCCGGCCGGCTTCAGCGCCGCGTTCAAATCGGGGTTGCAGGGGCGCGCCTGCGTGAACGAGGTCAACGACACGGCGACGCTGGCCGGCGGCATGCGCTTGTTTGTCAGCGACAGCAGGCGGGGCGTCGAGCAGGCCATGCTCATACAAACGCCTGGCCGCAACACGCTGGTCACCGGCTGCGCGCATCCCGGCATTGTGCCCCTGGTGCGCCGCGCGCAGACATGGGGGCGCGTGGACATGATCGTGGGCGGTTTCCACATGAAGGACATGCCCGGCGAAGAGAGCGCAGCCATCGTCGAGGCATTGCGCGAGCTGGGTGTGACAGCGGCTGCGCCGGCGCACTGCACTGACGAGAAGGCAAGCTGGACCTTCCGATCGATGTTTGGATCGGGTTTCGTTCTGACCGGCGCCGGCGCGATCATCGAGATCGACACAATTCCGCAGGCGCCCCGCTCTGGAAAATAGCCATGCTCAAAATCGACATTCCCTCTTACAGGACGATCGAATTGCTGTATCTGGCGCTCGACATGAACGGCACGTTGGCGCTGGACGGGCAGTTGTTGCCCGGCGTAATCGAACGAATCGAGCGCCTGCGCGAGACGCTGGTCGTCAGCCTGATCAGCGCCGATACGCATGGCGGGCTGGCCGAGAATGCGGCGCGGCTCGGCGCGCAGGCGGTGCGGCTCAAGCCGGGCGACGAAGCCGCGCAAAAAGCGGCCTGGGTCGCCTCACTGGGCGCCGGCGCGGTGGCAGCCATCGGCAACGGCGCGAACGATGTGGAGATGCTGCGCGCCGCTGTGCTGGGCATTGCCGTGCTCGGGGAAGAAGGTCTGGCAACCGAATGCCTGCGCGCTGCGGATGTGGTCGCGCCTTCGATCACCGCCGCGCTGGACCTGTTGATCCATCCGCGCCGGCTCGTCGCCACGTTGAGGAGGTGAGGAGATGGAATTCAACATGCGGCCGATCGGCGTCATTCACACGCCCTTCACCGACAAACGCGAGACCCCCATCCAGCCGGCGCGCTCGCAGGCAGCCGGCCAGGTCGAAGTCCTTGAAGCCTATGCGGACGGTCTGGCGGATCTGGAGGGCTTTTCACACATCATTCTGCTGTACGTCTTCAATCGCGCCGAGGAATACGCGCTGCGGGTCAAGCTGTTTCTGGATGATCAGCCACGCGGGCTGTTCGCCACGCGCTATCCCTCCAGACCCAATCCGATCGGCCTGTCGATTGTGCGCCTGGTGTCGCGCCGGGAAAACACACTACACATCCTCGGCGCAGATATGCTCGACGGCACGCCCTTGCTCGACATCAAGCCATACGTGCCCGATTTCGACGCGCACCCCGAGGCGGCAACCGGCTGGTATGACCATCGCCGCGCAGACAATCAAGACGGGCGAACTCCCAAAGACCTGCAACCACACACGCCCCTGTGAAACGCTTGCGCGACGATTCACGAGGCGCCTTATGAGGATCAGAACCAATCGCAATGAACGTCCCTCCACGCGCCGCCGGGGCTACCGGGGTGGATCGGCAAGCTCGAACCTGTCCCTCGCCGAATCGCCGGCAGGGCAGAGCCTCGATGTGGGCCGGCGGCTGACCGAGATGCGAGCCGAGCGCGGCCTGTCCATCCGCGCGCTTGCCGAGATGAGCGGTCTGGCTGTCAACACCCTGAGCCTGATCGAAAACGGCAAGTCTTCGCCCAGCGTCAGCACGCTGCAACAAATCGCCAATGCGCTGGGCATTTCCATTCGCGCGTTCTTCGAGACCGGCGCGCGCAGCAGCGTGACGCACATCCGGGCCGGGCAACGCCCGCGCGCCGCATTCGAGCACGGCATGCTGGAAGACCTGGGCGCCGGCATGACCGAGCGCGGCGTCCAGCCTTTTCTCATCACGCTCGAACCCAACAGCGGCAGCGGGGGGCAACCCATCGTGCACACCGGCTACGAATTCGTATTCTGCCTGGAGGGCCGATTAACCTATACGGTCGAGGACAAGGTTTATCTGCTCGAACCCGGCGACAGCCTGCTGTTCGAGTCGCACCTGCCGCATCAATGGCACAATGTGCATGCCACGCCCTCCAAAGCGCTGCTGGTGTTGTGCCCGGCCGACCGCAACGATCAACCCGCTGTGCGCCACTTTGCCGCGCTGGAGACCTGGCCGGCTCGCGAAGGATAGCGAGGCAGGCATGCCATTCGACCATTTCGATTTCATCGCGCCGTTCTACGAGCGCGTCATTCCGCCTGCCATCGTGTCCCGGTTGGTGGAGCTGGCCGGCTTGCCCATCGCTGGCCGCTTGCTGGACGCCGGCGGCGGCACGGGCCGCGTTGCTCAAGCCCTGCGCGGTCAGGCGGCGCAGGTGATCGTAGCCGATGCATCCGCCGGCATGGTGCGTCAGGCGGCGGCCAGGGACGGGTTGCGCGCGGCGCTGGCGCATGCCGAGCGGCTGCCTTTTCCCAGCGCCAGTTTTGAGCGCATCCTCATGATCGACGCGCTGCACCACGTCGCCGATCAGAGCCAGAGCGCGGCCGAGATGTGGCGGGTGCTGACGCCGGGCGGGCGCATCGTGATCGGGGAGCCGGACATTCGCCGCTGGCCGGTGAAGCTGATTGCGCTGGCCGAGAAAGCCGCGCTGATGCGCAGTCATTTTCTGGCGCCGGCCAGAATCATCGACCTGTTCGCCAGCGCGCCGGCGCAGACAACGCTTATAGAAGAAGGCTTGCAAGCATGGATCATCGTCGAGAAACCAGCCCTCTCGCCCTGAATGATGTGTCATTGCGGCTGCATACGACCAAAAAAGTTGACGGAAATCCTGTTTCATACTAGCCTATCAGCGCAAGTGAAGCGCCATCACACGTCTTCAAGGAGCTATCTTTTGGCCGAGGTCGATCGGCGCTGCCCCATCTCAGACAACCTGCACCACACCACGCCGATCTCGTTCATCGTCGATTAGGCGTGATCTTAAGGTGTCGGACTCCTTTGAGGCGTCCGACACCTGGGCCAACAACACCAGCCCGGCGCTTTTTGTGCGTCGGGCTGTTGTTTATCTGGCGCAGTTCTTTGCAGGCTGTTCAGGCAGCGATGGCTTTCAGACGTTCGCTCCCCGCATCAGTCAACGCATACGCGCCTTCCTGTTCAGTCACCAGGCCGGCCTGAACCAGCTCGCGCATGCTGCTGCGCACGCGAAACAAAGGCAGGCCAGCCTGCTGCGCCAGCGTCTCTGCTTTCGCCGCGCCGCCGCGCAGCGCCGTCAGAATCGACTGCGCCGAGGGGGCCAGCGTGCCGTCAGGGTTGATGCAGGCCATAGCACCCTCTACACGGTCTTCCTGGCCAGGTACCAATCCACCATCTCGTAACCGGCTTTCAGATTCTGTTCAACCATCTCGACCGTCTTGGGCGCCGGCACGATCACCTTGTCGCCCGGCTGCCAGTTGGCCGGCGTGGCCACATGATGTTTGTCGCTGGTTTGCAGCGCATCGATCAGACGCAGGATCTCCTGCATGTTGCGCCCCGTGGTGAGCGGATAGTAGAGCATCGCGCGCAGAATGCCATCCGGGTCGATGACGAACACACAGCGCACTGTCTCGGTCGAGCTGGCGCCCGGCATGACCATGCCGAAAGCCGTGGCCACCTTGCGATCCAAATCGGCAATGATGGGGAACGGAATATGGACGCCAGTCTTTTCCTCGACATTGCGCACCCAGGCAATGTGGGAGTACACGCTGTCAATGCTCAGGCCGAGCAATTCCACACCGCGCTTTTGCAGTTCGGGGTAGATCTCGGCAAAGGCGATGAACTCGGTCGTGCAGACCGGCGTGAAGTCGGCCGGGTGAGAGAACAAGATCAGCCAGCTTCCCTTGTAGTCAGACAGACGGATCGTGCCGTGCGTTGTCACCGCTTCAAATGCGGGGGCCGGCTCGTTCAAGCGCGGCAAACCGTTGACAGGTGTTGCGTCAGACATTTGGGATTTCCTCCATCAAACGTGATCCAGCAGCGCAGCCCAGGCGCGGGCTGCAACAGCCTCTTTTTATAACGCGGTTGTGTTTGAAAAACATTACCAGGATCGCTCAAAACGGCCACCAGACAAGCGTCCGGCTTCTTGACGCGCCGGGCGCGTCTCACCGCTCCACGGGCAGCCGGCTCATCGACCAATCCATCATGCCGCGCGCCACGTTGTAGACGGTCTTGAAGCCTTTCTGGCCCAGCACCTGCGCCGCCGACAGGCTGCGGCTCCCGCTGGCGCAGATCACAGCCACCGGCTGTTCCGGGTTCAATTCGTCCAGGCAGCTGTGCAATTGCCCCAGCGGCATCGACCGCGCGCCAGGCACGCGGCCCTGCGCGTATTCCCACGGCTCGCGGACATCGATGACAACTGGTCGCTGCTCGCGCTCCGAATCCATGAGCGCTTTCAACTCGATGGCCTGAATATCGCGGATGTCTCCGCTGGCGACGGGCAGCCCAAGGGCCTCCCATGCCTCCAGGCTCTCGGCCAGATAGCCGCGCACATCGTCAAAGCCAACACGCGCCAGGGCGATGACAGCGCGCGCGTAGTCTTCGGCCCGCGCCAGCAGCAGAACGATCGGCGCGTCCGGGGGCAGCACGAAGCCGGCCCGATTGCTGAACTGATCGTTCAATTCCAGATGGATCGAGCCGGGCACATGAGCCTGCGCATAGTCCGCCTTGGGGCGCGCATCCAACAAGACTGCGCCGCGCTGCAACCATGGAATCGACTCGCGAATCGTGAGGGCCTGTGGCGCGATCTCGCCCAGCGGTTTGGGGCCGCGCCGGTTGATCGCCTTGATGCGCTGGTGATTGCCCGGCTGCTCTGGCAGATCACTGACCGCAAACTCAACAAACGACGGCAGATCGCGCGGCGCCAGGGACAGGTTGTGCTTGCGTTCGAAGCCCAGCGAGGTGACGCGCACCGAGCCGATGGATTTGCCGCACAGAGAGCCGGCGCCATGGCCGGGGTAGATCAATACACCGTCGTCCAGCGTCAGCAACTTGTCGAACAAACTGTGATGCATCTGCGCCGCCAGACCGCGCGCCGCCTCAGCGCCGACGAGATCCGGCCGGCCAATCTCGCCCACAAACAGCGTGTCGCCGGTCAGCGCCATCCACGGCGCGCTGGCGCGGGTCGTGTCGCTCACCAGCAGCGTGATGCTCTCTGGCGTGTGGCCGGGTGTGTGCATCACCGTCAGGCGGACAGCGCCCAGTTCGAGCGTGTCGCCCTCGCGCAATGGCTCGTGCGGATAGCCGGCCCGCGCGTCGGCGTGCACATAGATGCGCGCGCCGGTGCGGGCCGCCAGGTCCGTGTTGCCGGACACGTAATCCGCATGCAAGTGCGTCTCGACGATGTGCGTGATGCGCAGGCCGCGCTGCCCGGCAGCTTCGATGTATTTGGAAACATCCCGATCCGGGTCAACCACTGCCGCGACGCCCTGCGATTCGCATCCCACCAGATAAGACATCGAGGCCAGTCCCTCGACAAAGAATTGTTGAACGTGCATCGCTATCCCTTTCCTCCAAAAGACCTACACAAGCAATCTGGGCGCATTGTCGAGCAACAGAAAAATCGCCAGCGCAATGACAAACACAGCGAAGGCCTGGCGCAAACGATCCACCGGCATGCGCCGGGCGAGGCGCGCGCCCGCCAATGCGCCAAACAACCCGGCGCCTGCAAACACAAGCGCCAGTGACAGATCCACGGGAGCGGCGTTCAGGTGTCCCAACAAACCGGCCAGGCTGTTGGCGGCAATCACTGCCAGCGATGTGCCCACCGCCTGCTGCATAGGCAGTCGCACCAGCAGCGCCAGGGCGGGCACAATCAGAAAACCGCCGCCCACACCAAGAATGCCGGTCAAAACGCCGACGCCGGCGCCGGCCATGGCAATCCAGCCCCACCCGGCAACCAAACGCTCGCTGCTGTCAGGTTGGCGTCCAGCGCCCGACAACATCAGCCCGCCGATCACCAACATCAACACGGCAAACGCCACCATCAGAGCCGCCGGCGCAAACAAGCGCGACAATCCGCCTGATAGATACGCTGCCACCATGCCGACGCCGCCAAATACGAGCGCCACAGGCCAGACCAGCGTGCCCTGGCGATGATGCGCCGACGCGCCGACAAGGCTGTTGGCCCCGACAATGGCAAGCGAGGTTGTGACCGCCGTCTGAGGCGACTGCCCGATCAGATAGACCAGGGCCGGCACAGTCAGAATGGAGCCTCCGCCCCCCAACAAACCCAGCGACAGGCCGATGGCAAAGCCTAGCGTAAGCTCAAACGCCAGCAGTTCCATCAGTGCGCGCCGCCAGGTGCGGAGCCGCGCTTGACCGGCAAGCCGGCGCGCGTCCAGCCAATCATGCCGCCGCTGAGGTTGGCAACGGTGAAGCCATCCGTTGCAAGCATGCGCGCCGCCACCCCGCTGCGATTCCCGGAACGGCACACGCACACAATGGCGCGGTTGCGCGGCAGCTCGGACACGCGCGCTTGCAGCGCGCCCAAAGGAATCAACACACTGCCGGCAATATGAGCATCGGCATATTCGTGCGTCTCGCGCACATCCAGCACGAAGGGCTTGTCGGCCTGAGCCAGGCGCGCCTGCAATTCGCGCGCATCGACATGAGCCGGCCTGGCCGCCGCGCCGGACGCCTCCAAATTGCCCCCAAACAGTCTGCGTAGAAAATCCATCCGTCCCACACCGTCACTCGTGATTTTAGATTCATCACAACGAATATTGATCTACCCGGCATCGCGCATGTCGCGCCGCCTCTACTCTAGATGCGAGGAGCGCGCAAAAGTGACAGGCCGGGACGCGCCCTGTAAGCGCGCGATGGATGATGAGGCGGAAAAGCAGACGCCCGGCGCGGTCAGCGCCGGGCGTCTTGCGACACCACTCTGGCGTTCGATGCGAAGAGGTTAGCGGTCCCCGCCACGGCGCGGACCGCGATCGCCGCCGCGTGAGCCACCGCGGTCTGCGCCGCGATCTCCGCCATCACGGCGCGGGCCGCGATCTCCGCCGCGCGGGCCGCCACGGTCTCCGCCACGGTCTCCGCCACGGTCTCCGCCATCACGGCGCGGGCCGCGATCTCCGCCGCGCGGGCCGCCGCGCCGGTCGGCATCGATGGCCTCTTCGACCGTCATGCCCTCCAGCACGGCCCGCCGGCTCAAGCGAATCTTGCCGCCCTCATCTACAGCGATGACCATGACCGTGACCTCCTGGCCCAGCGAGACCTCGTCGGACACAGCGCGCACCGGATGATCGGCCAGTTGCGACACATGCACCATGCCGTCGGTCTTGGGCGCGATCTCAATGAATGCGCCGAAGTCAGTGATGCGCACGACTTTGCCGGTGTAGATATTGCCGACCTTGATCGGCATCGTCAGCGACTCCACCATCTCGCGAGCGCGCTCAGCCGCCAGGCCGTCGGACGATGAGATGAAGATGCGGCCATCGTCCTCGATGTCGATCTTGGCGCCGGTCTGCTCCTGGATGCCGCGCACCGTCTTGCCGCTGGGTCCGATGACCGTGCCGATCTTTTCAGGGTCAACCTGAACCACCAACATGCGCGGGGCGTGCGGTTTGATGGAAGCGCGCGGCTCGGCGATTGTCTCCAGAATGCGGTCGAGGATGGCCAGGCGGGCCTCACGGGCCTGCTCCAGCGCCTCCTCCAGGATCTGCGCGGAAAGGCCGGAAATCTTAATGTCCATTTGCAAGGCCGTGATGCCGTCGCGGGTTCCGGCCACTTTGAAATCCATGTCGCCGATATGGTCTTCGAGGCCCTGGATGTCGGTCAGCACAACGTAGCGGCCATTGTCGCCGGTGATCAACCCCATGGCAATGCCGGCCACCGGCGCCTTGATCGGAACGCCCGCATCCATGAGCGCCAGCGTGCTGCCGCACACGCTTGCCATCGACGTGCTGCCGTTGGATGACAAAACCTCGCTCACCACACGAATGGTGTATGGGAAAGAATCTTCATCGGGGATAACAGCAAGCAACGCCCGTTCTGCCAGCGCGCCATGGCCGATCTCGCGCCGGCTGCTGCCGCGCAGCACTTTGGCCTCGCCGGTGGAGTACGGCGGCATATTGTAGTTGTGCATATAGCGCTTCTCTTCCACCGGGAACAAGCCGTCGAGCTTTTGGGCGTCGCCTTTGCTGCCCAGGGTGACCACGCTCATGACCTGCGTCTCGCCGCGCGTGAACAGACCCACGCCGTGCGCGCGGGGAGACAGGTGGTCGCCAACTTCGCACCAGATAGGCCGGATCTGCTTTGGCGTGCGACCATCCGGGCGCACGCCATCGCGCAAGATGCGATTGCGAACTGCTTCCGCCGTCATATCCTTGACGACCGCGTGCAACTCATCGGCGTCTACGTCGCCGATCGCCTGCATCTGCGCCAGCACTTCGCCTTCGATCGTGTCGAGGAACGCGCTGCGCTCAGCCTTTTCGGTTGTGGTGTCGATGACATTGGTGATCCGGCTGCCGACCGCCGTGCGCACCTGCTGGTTGAAGGCCTCATTCTTGCCAAACCGGGGATAGTCAGCTTTGGGTTTGCCGATCTCGGCGCGCATCTTTTCCTGGACAGCGATGATCTCCTGGATGGCTTCGTGCCCGGCGCGCAGCGCCCGGATCATCGTCGCCTCGTCCACCTCGTTGGCGCCGCACTCGACCATGACGATGGCATCCTTCGTGCCGGCGATGCGCAGGTCGAGGTCGCTGTACTCCATTTCAGGAATGGTGGGGTTGAAGACCAGCTCGCCCCCGATCAAACCAACGCGCACAGCGCCCACCGGCGTTGTGAACGGCACATCCGAGATGATCAATGCGGCAGACGCGGCGTTGACGGCCAGCACATCAATGTCATTGACCTGGTCGTGCGACAGGGCCGTGATGATGACCTGCACATCGTTGCGCAGGTCGTCAGGGAAGAGAGGCCGCAGAGGGCGATCCACCAGACGGCAGATCAGGATGCCGGCTTCGGCCGGCCGGCCCTCGCGGCGGAAGAACGAGCCAGGAATGCGACCGGCGGCGTACAGGCGCTCCTCGTACTCGACACTGAGCGGAAAGAAATCGACGCCGGTGCGCACCTGCGATGCCATCGTTGCCGTGGCCAGCGCCACGGTCTCGCCCATTTTGACTGTCACCGCGCCGCCGGCGAATTTGGCCAGCCGGCCGGTCTCGATGGTGATCTGCTTGTCGCCCACCATCGCGGTGTAAACATGGTTCTCGGGCTTCTGGCCCGGAACGATCATGGTGATGTCTTGACTAGACATGGTTGTGTTGCTCCGTATGAAAATCGCGCGCGAAGAAAATGCGTGAAAATATCGCTGCCCATCCGCCTTCGCGCTCGTGGAGGGCAGGTTGGTGGTTGCGGGCCGGTTGCGGGGGGAGGATAGAGGTTAGAGAGCTGACATCGACTGATCGCTTCGCTCGAAGCTGCCTTCCCCAGAAGGCGTCAATGGCAAATCTCTAATCTCTACGGCCTCCGTCATCCGTCACACCGCCCAAGGGTGTTTTAGCTTAGATTGATGAGGCATCACCTCGCTTGTGACCAGTTTCAGTCCCTATCATACCTGACCCGGCGCCGACGCTGGCAGAAGCCAAAAAAGAACCGGCGCCTGCAAGGCGCCGGTCTGGTAGATCACTTCCTCAGCCCCAGTTTCGCCAGCAGCGCGCGATACGCCGCTGGGTTCGTGGCGCTCAAGTATTTCAGATGCGCGCGGCGCTTGCCAACCAGCGCCAGCATGCCGTGCCGGGCGCTCTGGTCGTGCTTGTGCTGCTTGATGTGCTCGTTGAGCTGATTGATGCGGGTCGTCAGGATGGCGACCTGCACCTCCGACGAGCCGGTGTCGCCAGGCGACTGGGCGAACTTTTCGATGATCTCGGACTTCTCACCTTTGCTGAGAGCCATTCTGGATTACCTCTGCTGTGTTGCATGTGCGCGGCTCCGCCCAAAGGCGCAGAGTTTCCGCGCGGTCTGAATTCACGAGACTTGATTCTACCATCCTGCCCTGGCTAGCGCCGTTTGAGCACGGTCTGGCGGGCGGCAGCCGCCGCGCCGCGCAGGGCCTGCACATCCTTGAAGCGAGGCCGCGCGCCCAGCTCCGCGTCCAGATTGGACGGCAGGGCCGCGCGCAGACGTTGCAGGTCTGCGGCGCTGAACGGCCGCGGGCTGTAGGCGAGCGCCTCTGCGATCTGGGCCGCCGGCAGCGCCCAGGCGATATCACGGCGCAGCGCATCGGCCTTGCTGTGATAGGCGCGCTTGTCCCATTCGTTGGCCGACTTTTCGCCATCGGCTGCAAACCGGCGCAGGGTGATGGCGATGACAGCGCACATATCTTTGCACAGGTCTGCATCGGCCAGCGACGCCGGCAGATGCACCTCGGCCAGTTCGGCGACCATGCGCAGTTCCTGGTTGCGTTCCTTGATCGTCATGCTTTCACTCCAGCTCTATGCGCGACTCGTGATCTGACTCACGCGGGCCGGATTATAGGCGCATCCAGAACACCCGTGCTACAGCGCCTGGAGCGCCACACCCTCGCGCCTGTCGAGGTGAACCCGCAGCCGGCCGGCATCGACTGTGACAGCCGGCGCGCCAGGCGTCCCGGCCTGCGCAGTGCTCATCTCGCGGACCAGCGTCGCGCCATCTGGCAACCCGTAATTGCCGTGGATGACGATGTCGAGATCGGCGGGCGCGTTGCCGGCGTTCAGAGCCACAATCACCCGCTGCCGGCCCAGCTTGCGCAGAAAAGCCACTGCATGGCCCACAGCGTATACAAACTGGAACTCGCCGGCGCGCAGCGCCTCGCATCGCCTGCGCAGGGCAACGCACGCTTTGAAGAAACGCAACAGGTCGTGGTCCCAGGCGTCGGGCGCGTCCCAGGGAAAAGCCTTGCGACAGTCCGGGTCTTTGCCGCCGGTGATCCCGATTTCGTCGCCGTAGTAGATCGATGGCGCGCCAACGTAGGTCATCTGGAACAGCGTCGCCAGTTTCAGAGCGTCGCGGTCGTTGCGCGCGATCGACAGGAAGCGCGCCGTGTCGTGGCTGTCGAGCAGATTGAGTTGAACGCGGTTGATGGCCGGGTCGTACAGACCCAGCAGATGGTTGATGCTGTAAGCGAAGCCGGGCGCATCGAGAACGGGCACCGGCGCGTAGCCGGCGGCGGCGACCAGATTGTCATCGAAGTGGCGCGCGAAGAAGCCGACGCAGGCGCGCGTGAACTGGTAATTCATCACGGCGTCAAACTGATCGCCCTTCAACCAGCGTTGCGCCTCATGCCAGATTTCGCCCACGATGTAAGCGTCGGGATTGATGGCTTTGACCCGCCGGCGGAACTCCTGCCAGAAAGCGTCGTCGTTGATCTCGCCGGGCACATCCAGCCGCCAGCCGTCGATGCCCTGGCGAATCCAGTGCTCGGCGACGTCGAACAGAAATGCGCGCACCGCCGGCGTCGTGGTGTTCAACTTGGGCAGCGCGGGAATGCCCCACCAGGCCTCATAGTTCAGCGGCTTGCCCTCATACGCGTGCAGAGGGTAGCCTTTGATGTAGAACCAGTCCACGTAGGGCGACGCCGCGCCGTTTTCCAGAATATGGTTGAACTGATAGAAGCCGCGGCCAGTGTGGTTGAACACGCCGTCGATGACCACGCGCATGCCGCGCCGGTGCGCTGTCTCCAGCAACTCGCGAAAAGCCGCGTCGCCGCCCAGCAGAGGGTCGATGCGGTAGTAGTCGTGCGTGTGGTAACGGTGGTTGGCCGGCGATTGGAACACTGGCGTGAAGTAGATCGCGTTAACGCCGAGTTCCTGCAGATAATCAAGCCGCTCGGCCACACCCAGCAGGTCTCCTCCTTTGAAGCCGTAGGTGGTCGGCTTTGCCTCCCATGCTTCCAGATTGGCCGGCCTGGCAACTCGCGCCGACCTTGCGAAGCGATCCGGGAAGATCTGATAGAACACTGCGTCTTGAACCCAGTCAGGTGTTTTGATCATTGCAGCATTGGGTGATTTTGTCAGAGACGCACGGCTGTGCGTCTACGGTTGTGCGTCTACGGTTGTGCGTCTACGGTTGTGCGTCTACGATTGTGCGTCTACGATTGTGCGTCTGTGCCGGTTCATTGGGTCAGTCCAACAATGAGGGCGGCCGCAACAGCGCCGGCCAGCGACGAGATGAAATTGACCCAGTCATTGTTCAACCAGCGCCAGCCGCGCGCGAGCGGGTTGGGCATCCCATCCCGGCCAACCGGCTTTTCAGTCTCCTTGCGCCGGGACGCATCATAGTAGACGCCCTGCACGGTGGCGCCGAGCACACTGTCAGCCATAGCGCCGATCAGGCCGGCAATCGGGGCCGCCAGTGCTATTGCCAGCAGACCAGCGAGCGGAAAGCCAGCCGCAACACCAGGCGCGGGGATGTTGGCCAGCCACACACCGGGGTCCTGGCTCCAGCGCAACGCCAGAGGCTGAGCGACGTTTTGGCCAGGCAGCAGGCCGGCCACAGCCCACAAAAGCGCGCACAACAGCAACGCCATGGCGCCGATGAACGCGGCGCCGGCCAAAGCCGCCAGCGTTCCCATCAGTGTGATGCCGCCCGATGTGCCCGGCTCGACGACGCGACTGAGACGAGTGACCAGCCGGGGCGGGTGTTTGCTCAGGACGCCAATCTCTGTCGCCCACGTGTCAGCGTTGACTGTTGCCAGCGCGCCGACGAGGGCGCCCAGCAATATCCACGGCGCGCCGGCTGGCTGTGGCGGATGCGGTGCGGACCACAGCCACGCGCCGCTCAACGCGGCGGCAACGGCTGCCACGCCGCCATTCGCCAGCGCCTGCCCCAGATCACGCCGGGCGGTCTTGTCGAACTTTTCGGCCACGTCTTGTTTGCGGCCGGCCCGGTAGTGGCTGAGCGCCGAGGACGACACGAAGAACGCAATGAGCAGCAGGCCAGCCAGCAAACCGCCCAGGCCGAAGATCACCGTGCCGGTGATGACGGCCCCGGCGATGCCGCTGCGCGACAACGAGCGGCGTCGATACGCCAGCCAGCCGATCACGACGCTGAAGACAAGCCCGAACACAAGCCGGGTGATGATGATCGTGGCCTGATCCATCAGGGCCGCATTCTATCGGCTTTTGGCGCTGCGGGGTGTTGGCTGGCGCCAGTTTAAGATTGGGCGCGGTATGACATTCGATGCGCACAAAGCGATAGCGTATGCGCGGCGGTTTGCCCGGCCTCGACTGGCCGGCAGCCCGCAGACCCAGCGCGTGATTGAGGAGATCACATCTCTGCTTTCGTCTCGCGGCTACCGGGTTGCGCGGGAGACATTCTCGTTTTCAACTGCTTACAACGTGTTCATCGCGCTCGAGGTGTTGGCCTGCCTGCTGTTGGCGCTGGCTTCACTGACGCTGTGGGGCGCCTCACCCTGGGCATCTGCGCTGCTGGCAGCGGGCATCGTGGGGGTGATTGCCGCAGCGCCGTGGCTGAACCGCGCGGTTCAGGCCGGCGCAAGCCGGCCGCTCGACACAACAGAGCACACGGGCAGGTGGCAGCGTCTGTGTCTGGGCCTGGGCCGCCGGCTGACCGCAGCCAACCTGATTGCCACCCTGCCGGGCGCACCAGAGGACCCCACCCTGCCACACATTGTGCTGATCGCGCACTACGACTCCAAGAGCCAGCGCCTGCCGATTGCCGTTCGTGTGGCCTGTTTCGCCCTGAGCATCACGGGCGGGTTGTTGTACGCGGCTGCGGCGCTTCTACATGCGCTGACGGCGGCGCCGGCGCTCAGCGGCCTGGCGTTCGTTGCGGCGGCAGTTGCAGTGGTGGCCGGCGTTCCCCTGCTGTTCCTCGATGTCGGCAACGCCTCGCCCGGCGCGATCGACAACGCTTCGGGGTTGAGCGTGGCGCTGCATCTGGCCGAGATTCTGGCGCAACAGCGCGACTGGCAGGGCCGGCTGCGCCTGACGTTTCTCATCACCGGCGCAGAAGAAATCGGCGTGGCCGGGGCAGCCGCATACCTTCAGCGCCACCGGGCTGAGCTGCGCCGCGACGCGCAGGCAGCAGGATTGCGTATTCTGAACTTTGACGGCGTGGGCGTGGATGCCGATCTGCGGCTGGCCGGCGCGCGTTTGAACCGACGCAACAACGGCCGCATGGCCGGCTGGGTCGAAGCGGCGGCGCGCGATTGCGGCCTGCGCGTGAAGCCCTTCTCGATGATCGGCCTTTCGTACGATCATGCGCCGTTTGCCGAAGCCGGCTTCGACGCTGTGTCGCTGATCGCGATTGGCCGGGCGACCTGGGCCGTGCATACGCCGCGCGACACGGCTGAACGGCTGCATCCGAGGGGCTTCGCGCAGGCCGGCGCCATTGCGCTGCGCATCATCGACCTGATCCGGGCAGGTCGCTGATACAATCCCGCGACGGGAATGAGCGCGAGAACACTTCAACACCTGATGGCCGCCCTGCCCGACGCGCAGATGATCGACAATTCAGTTGACCCGGCGCAGGTTGCCATCACCGGCATCACCAAAGACAGCCGCAAGGTCGCCCCCGGCGCGCTGTTCGTCGCCTATCGCGGCGTCGAGAACGACCTGCACCGCTTCATCCCCGACGCGATTGCGCGCGGAGCAGCCGCCATCGTGTGCGAGGACGCGCGCTGGCAGGCAGCCAACACAGGCCGGGTTCCCTGTGTCGTGACGTCGAATGGCCGGCAGGCATTTGCGCATCTGTGCGCTGCCTGGCACGATTACCCCGGTCGCAGCCTGGTCGTGATCGGCGTCACCGGCACCGACGGCAAGACCACCACCTCGAACCTGATCTACCACATTCTGCGCGCGGCCGGCCTGAAAGCCGGCGTCATCAGCACCGTCAACGCCGTGATTGGCGATCGCGCGCTCGACACCGGTCTGCACACCACCACGCCCGACGCCGATGACGTGCAAAGCTACCTGGCCCAGATGCGCGACGCCGGCATGACCCATTGCGTGCTGGAAGTCACCTCGCATGGGCTGGCGCAGTATCGCGTGGACGGCGTGGACTTCGACGTTGCCGTCATCACGAACATTACCCACGAGCACCTGGACCTGCACGGCACGCGCGAGGCGTACCGGGCGGCCAAAGCGCGATTGTTCGAGATGGTCAGCCAACGCCCCCCCGCCAAAGCCGGCGCGCCGCCCACGGCGGCGGTGCTCAACGCCGATGACGATTATTCATTCGACTATTTGCGCGCCATTCCTGTAGCGCGGCAGATTGTGTACTCAGCGCGCGCCGACGCGATTCCCGGCCTGGAAACGCTGCAAGCCGCGCAAATCGAGCACGCGCCGAATAGTATGCGCCTCATAGTGCGCACGCCGCGCGGCGAAACGACCGTTCACAGCCGGCTGATCGGCCAGTTCAACGCGTCGAACATCCTGGCGGCGATTGGCGCCGCGCTGGCCCTGGATACGCCAGACGAGGCCATTCAAGCCGGTCTGGCAGCCATGCCCGGCGTGCCGGGCCGCATGGAGCGCATCGACCTGGGACAACCCTTCACCGCTATCGTCGACTTCGCCCACACACCCAACGCGCTCGAACAGGCGCTGCGCACACTGCGGCCGTTGACGACGGGCCGGCTGATTGTTGTGTTCGGCTGCGCAGGCGAGCGCGACACCTTCAAGCGACCGATGATGGGCCGCGTCGCCGGACACTATGCCGATGTGATTGTGCTCACCGCCGAAGACCCGCGCCGCGAGCCATTGGATCAGATCATCGAGCAAATTGCCGCCGGCATCGACAATCCATCCGCCCAGGTGCTGCGCGCGCCGGATCGAGGCGAGGCGATTCAGACGGCGTGCGCGCTGGCGCGACCGGGCGACATCGTGGTGTCGTGCGGCAAGGGGCACGAGCAGTCGATGTGCTTTGGCGTGACCGAGACGCCGTGGGACGACCGTGAGGCGATGCGGCAAGCCCTTCGGCATTTGGGATTTTAGATTTTAGATTTTGGATTTTGGATTGACGAGAGCCGATCACACTCAGCACTCAGCACTCAGCACTCACCGCTCTGCCCTCAGCTCTCGAATCTGTTGGCGCAACTGGTCGATGTGCGGGTTAGCCATGCCGGCCTCGCCCAGGGCGACGAGTTGGCGCTTTTTCTGGGCCAGTTCGGCGGCGGCCTGAACCAGCGCGCGCTGGCGTGCCGGCGCAAGCCCCAGCCGCGCCCCGGCGGCAGAACGCGCAGTGATCAGCGAGGCGTACTGCTCTTGCGTGAGCACTGACGGCACTTCGTCGAGCAGGTAGGTCTTCATCACGCGCCGGTCGTGATAGAGCGCGGCGACGCTGGCGACCACCAGACCGATCATCAGAGCGCCGTAATTGACCAGGGCAATCAAAACAGTGGCGCCGCCCGACGCGTCGGCCAGCGTCAGGGCGGCGTTGTGCAGCAGGTGCGAGAAGATGGCCGCGCCGAGGCCGGCCAGGACAGCCGCTGCCTTGACCGCGCCCGACCTGGCATTGCGCGCAACGCCAAAGCCGATGCCGGTGAGCGCCGTCCAGAAGCCATGCATGAAGCCGAACACAATCACGCGCAGGAAGAACAGCGCCAGCCACTCTTCGAGCGTCTCCGTGCCCATCAGGTACAACACGTTCTCGACGAAGGCGAAGCCAAAGCCGGCTGCCGCGCCATAGACAACCCCATCCACCCAGCCATCGAATTCGCGCCGGCGCGCCAGGTAGATAATGGCAACCGCAACACCCTTCAAGACCTCCTCGGTCACCGGGGCGGCGATCGATGCGCCGAACAGGGCGCTGCCCAGCGACTCCTCTCCCAGAATCAGGGAGACGGGGATGGACAGGATCAACTGAAAGATCAGGGCGAGCAGGACGGCCGGCGCGGCGCCCCACAGAAACGCCGCGAGGAGATAGCGCGCCGGCTCCTTCTCAAAGCGATCGATCCCGAGCACAATCCGAAAGTACAGCAACGTCATCAGACCGACCAGCGCAATCGTAAGCAAAAACCTGTCCACGCATAGAATTGTATCCATCTGGTATGCGCCTCCCGCAGAACCGCGCACATCTGGCGCGCTGTGCGGGAGGATTCACGAAAGGCAAATCACATGATCCGCGAGCGCGAGATTCGATCATTGCTATCTGCCGTGCGCGCCGCCGAGTGCGCCTCCATCGTCGGCTTGAGCAACACCGGCAAGTCCACCTTGTTGCGGGCAATCTGCGCGCCGGAGATTCGCGCAACGCTGTGGGAAGAGCGCGACAGCGACTGGCTGTTTGTGTACGTCGATTGCAATCTGATGCCGGAGCGGAGCGAGCGCGCCCTGCACGAGATCGTCCTGCGCAACGCCATCGAGTCTTTGCGCCGCGCCGGGGCGCAGGATGAGCTGCTGCTCCGGCTGGACCGGCTATATCAACAAGTGGTGGAGCCGCCGACACCCTTGCGCAGCCCGCTGGCGTTCAACGACGCCCTGACCGCCTTGTGCCAGGACTCAGGCCGCCGCATCGCGCTGGCGCTCGACGAATTCGACGACCCGTTCGAGAAACTGGACGGGCGCGTGTTCCTCAATCTGCGCGCCACCCGGGACCGCTTCGGCGAGCAGTTGATCTACGTGACCGCCACCGACCGCCCCCTGCCCGACATACGGACCGACCACGAGGCCGGCGAGTTCGTCGAACTCTTTGCGGCGCAAACGCGCTGGATCGGTTTTCTGGCCGCCGCAGACGCGCGCGCAATGATCCAGGAGGTCATCCAGACAGATGGGCCGGCGCTGGACGCGGACGAAATCGATTTTCTGGCGCGGCAGGCCGGCGGACATCCCGGCCTGCTCAAGAGCGTGACGCAAATCTACCAGCGCGTAGCCGCCGGCGCGCCGCAGAGCGCCCGGCGCGAGGCGCAATCCGTCGCCGCGCACGCTTTCGACGCGGACGCGACCATCTACCAGGAGTGCGCCAAACTGTGGGCGCAGATCACGCCGCCGGAACGTGAGGCGCTGATGGCGCTGTTCAGCCATGCCCGCGCGGAGCACCGCGCGCTGGCCCAGCTTCGGGTCAAAGGCCTGCTGCCCGAAGCGCCTGCGGACGTTGTCCGCGACGATGAGGATGCGCCGGACACAATGGATTCGGGGCCGGTCGCGGGGGCGCTATGGCAGGCATTTGTGAAGCGGCACGCGCTCGCTGCCGATCAGCGCGAGCGGGGGGTGCGCGTGGATGTGGACGCGGGGGATGTGTATGTGGATGGCCGGCTGACAGAGCCGCTGACCGAGCTGGAGTACAAGCTGTTGCTGCTGTTGTATGGCCGGCTGAACAAGATTGTGGACAAGTACACCATCGTCACGGAAGTGTGGGGCGAAAACTATCTGAACGATGTGGACGACGCGCGCATCGAGAAGCTGATCAGCCGGGTGCGGAGCAAGCTGGAGCCGGGGGCGCAGGAACCGGTATATCTGGTGACAGTGCGGGGCCGGGGCTACAAACTGGTGGGATGACAGCAGCAATGTCGTGCGCGTCAAAACAGGCCGCTTCAGCGAAACCGGCGTCAAAACGACGACAGGCGGCCGGTGTTTGCCAGGGTGTCGTTTGTCGAAGCCGGGCAGTCGGTCAGCGACATGGCCGCGGACGATACGCCGCACCTGTGGATGCCCGATAATGAAGTCTGGATTGATGTGCTGGCGCGCAACGGCAACACCGCATTTCAGCGCAACTGCCAAAGTGTGGTCGCCAGTCCGCTGGTGATTGCCATATGGCGGCCGGTTGCCGAGGCGCTGGGCTGGCCGGGCTGCACCATCGGCTGGCTCGACATCAGCAGCCTCGCAGCCGATCCAACCGCGTGGGCGTACTGCAGCGGCGGGCAGTTTGGCGCGTCCCTGCGGCTGGGGCATACCCATCCCGGCCTGTCTGGCAGTGCGCCAGCACACTGCTGGCCGTGGTGCACGCGGCGCGCAACAGCTCTGCCATTGTCTCCGCAGAGATGCTGCGCCAGCCAATCGGCCAGATAACAGGACACCTAGAGTCGATAGAGGAGGAATGACCTAATGGCAGATCTCATTCTGGCTCATGATCTCGGCACAACGGGCAACAAGGCCACGTTGATCGACGCCGCCGGCAAGCCCGTTGCCAGCGTCTTCGAAGCGTATCCCACCGCCTATCCACAGCCCAATTGGGCGGAGCAGGACCCGGCGGACTGGCAGCGCGCGCTGGTGAACAGTACACGTCGCTTGCTGGCGCAATCGGAAATAGACCCCGCTCAAATCGCCGTCGTCAGCTTCAGCGGGCACATGCAGGGCGCACTGGTGGTGGACGACGCCGGCAATCCGCTGCGCCCGGCCATCATCTGGGCCGATCAACGCGCAACGCAGCAGGCTGCCTTCATTGCTCAGGCCAGCGGGGGCGAGGGCGCGGTGTATCGATTGACCGGCCACCGGGTCAGCCCGGCCTACACCGCCGCCAAAGTGCTGTGGATCAGGCAGCATCAACCAGAGGTCTATCGCCGCACGCGCTGGGTGCTGCAACCCAAAGACTATGCCGCTTTTCTGCTCACCGGCCGGTTTGCGACCGACTACTCCGACGCATCTGGCACCCAACTGTACGATTTGGAGCGCCGCCGCTGGGCCGATGATCTAATCCGCGCTGTCGGCCTGCCCGGCCACATCCTGCCCGAAGCGCATCCCTCCACCACTGTCATCGGACAGGTCACGCCGGAAGCCGCGCGGCTCACTGGCCTGCTGCCCGGAACGCCGGTCGTCATCGGCGGCGGTGATGGCGCGTGCGCCACGGTTGGCTCTGGCGCGATTCAAGAAGGCGATGCTTACACCTACATCGGCTCATCCGCCTGGATGGCTTTGAGCGCGCGGCATCCTTTAATTGACCCGCAGCAACGCATCGTCACTTTTGCGCATCTCGATCCCGTCTTGTGCTTCTCGCTGGGCAATATGCAGGCAGCCGGCGGCGCGTTCGATTGGCTTGAGCGCCTGTTGAACTGCCGGCCAGATGCCGGCCCCGCTTACGCCGAACTGGACGCTCTGGCGGCGACAACCCCGCCGGGCGCGGGCGGCGTCCTGTGCCTGCCCTATCTGCTGGGCGAGCGCAGCCCGCATTGGAATCCGCAGGCGCGCGCGGCGTTCGTCGGCCTGTCAATGGCGCATGGCCGGGCCGAGATGGCGCGGGCTGTGCTGGAAGGTGTGGCGTTCAATTTGCGCTGGATCCTCGATGTCTTGCGGTCGCAGGGTGCGCAGATGCAACGCATGTCGGTGATTGGCGGCGGCGCCCGCAGCGCGCTCTGGCGGCAGATCCTGGCTGACGTGTACGGAATGCCGTTGCTGCGCCCGCGCCTCGATGCGACAGCGACGGCGCTGGGGGCGGCGATTGCCGGCGGGATCGGCGTCGGTCTGTTCCCCAATTTCAGCGTCGTCAACCAGATTGTGCCGGTCATCGAAGCCGAACGACCTGCGCCCGATCACGTCCAACGCTACGCCAGCCTGTGCGCCGTCTTTCAACAAACCTATGCGGCGCTCGAACCCATTTTCAACCGCCTGGCGGCGCCGGGTCTTGCGCCTGGGGATCGTCCATCCGGCGCATCCTAGCACGCCTCCTGGCGCGCATCCTCGCGCGTTGCCGGGCCGTCTGCCAGCCAGCCCGAAAACTCGACCAGCAGCCCGCTGCGCGTGATCTCAGCAACCAGGTCATCCGCATCTCGCGCGCGCACGATGGCGCAAGTCGGCGACAGTCGCTCCACCGCCGCGTTTCTCACCGCAGGCAGCGCCAGCATCGCATCCAGCATGGTTGCGTCTCTGGCGCGCAACAGCGTGGCGACTTCGAGCCGCGCCTCGACCCCGCGTTCGCCCCACTGACGAATTGCGCGCAGAAGGTTGGGCGGAACCGGCGCATCGCTGTGACGTTGAAGGAACTCGATCACGCGCGGCGCAGAGATGCCCTGTTCGCGGCCGCGCGCCAGCGACGCCGGCGACAGCCGGAAAACGTGTCCGCCGTTCTGAAAGCTGATCCAGTCCGCGATGCGCGCCAGTTGAAACCGTTGCCAGGGCGCCGTGTCCGAAACCCACACATCGCCCTCCGGCCCGACGCGCAACCCACCCGTCTTGCTGGTCGCGATCTGTGGCGACGGCTCGTCGAGCAGCACATGCCGGCCAAACGCGGTCACATGGACTGCGCCGCTGTCGATCTGAAGCGCGCCCAGCCATTGCAGCGGCCCTTCCAGCAGGCCGGCGATCAGCGCGCCCTCCACATTGTCCCAGTGCTCGAACCCGTTCAGGAACTGGCCGGTGATAGCGTCGCGGATATGCCAGGTGTCGTACCGGCCATCGACCCGGGCGAAGTCGGGATGGTTTGCGCGCGTGTCTGCGATGAACTCCGCCGGGGTGAAGGGTTGGCCGGCCCGGCGCCGCGCCCATTCCGCAAGCAAACGGCATATCGCCGCCCGCTCGGCCAGCGGGTGATTGCTCCACGCATGTTCCATCTCGAACGACAGGCGTTCGACCTGGCGCAGATCGTTCCACTCCGCGTCATTACGCCAGGCTTCCCACAGGCCGCGCAGTCGGGCAGCCGGCGGCTGCTGCAACCAGTCCATCACCGGCTGCCCCGCCAGCCGCAAGACGGGGTGTGTTGCGCGCAGCCAGCCCATGCGTGTGATGAGGCGCTGGAGGAACGCGAAACGTCGCTTGCGTTGCGCCTCATCGAGGCCGGTTTGACGCAACATCGGCTCGACAGTCCGCGCGTTGCGCGTATGCCAGTGCCCGTCGGGTTGCAGACGCACCGGCGTGTTCTGGATGTGGCTCAGCAGCGTGGTCACATCGTCGAGCGTCTGTTGTCCCAGGCCCAGCGGTGAGATGGCAGATGGGGCGCGGGCCGGCGCGGTCTGGCCGGCGCGCGCTTCTGCGCTTTCGGTTCGCCAGTCCCTGATCTCCGCGATGGCAGGCAACAGGTCGGTGGGCAGGTAGAACACATCGACCGGGTTGCTCAGGCTGCGGTCGAAGCCGCGAAAGATGAAGCCGCGATACCACAGCGTCTCGGTGGCGTTGGCCGGCGAGAGCCACGGGCGCTCGCGTTCGAGCCTGCCCGGCCCCATAGGCCGAATGACGCCGAAGCGCCGCTCGAAAGCGGCAGCCGGCATCCGGCCATTCGCAGCAACCAGCGCGCCGAGGGCCGCCTGCGCCTCCGGCTGGAGCGCGCTGATCGCCTGATCCACTGCGTCGGGCGTCAGCATACGCGCGGCCAGCGCCTCTGCCATCTCCTGCGTTGATGCGACTTCGAGCGCAATGTCCCAGGCGTCGGCGATGGCCGACAGCCTGGGCAGCGGCTCATCGAGCAGGCAGCTTTTGAGCAGACGCATGGACGCGACTGGTATTCGGCGTTCAGAATTTCAGCGCGCTCATGGTGCTGCGCACGAGCGCAGCGCTCCTGTTCAGCATCTCCTGCTCTTCCGGCAGCAGATTGATTTGAACGATCTCCTCGATGCCGTTGCGGCCCAGCTTGACCGGCACGCCAAAGTACATGTCGCGCAGGCCGTACTCACCTTCCAGATATGCCGCGCAAGGCAGAATCAGCTTGCGATCGAGTAGAATCGCTTCAACCATCTCGGCCACTGCCGCGCCGGGGGCGTAGTAGGCGCTGCCGGTCTTGAGCAGGTTGACGATCTCCCCGCCGCCCTGGCGCGTGCGCTGCACGATAGCCTCGACGCGCTCCTTCGGCATTAACTCGGTGATGGGAATGCCGGCCACTGTGGAGTAGCGCACCAGCGGCACCATCTCATCGCCGTGGCCGCCCAGCACAAAGGCGTGCGTGTTTTGCACGCTCACGTTCAACTCCTGGGCGATGAAGGTTCTCATACGCGCCGAGTCGAGCACGCCGGCCTGGCCGATCACGCGATGTTTGGGAAAGCCCGACAGCTTGTAGGCCAGATAGGCCATCGTGTCCAGCGGATTGGTGACCACGATCAGAATGCTGTTCGGCGACGTGCGTGTGACATTGTTGACCACGTCGGTGATGATGGCCTGGTTCTTGCCGACGAGGTCTTCGCGGGTCATGCCCGGCTTGCGCGGCAGGCCGGCGGTGATGACCACGATGTCCGAGCCGGCGGTGTCGGCGTAATCGGTCGTGCCGCTGATGTGGGTGTCGTAGCCCAGCACCGGGCCGGCCTGCATCATATCCAGCGCCTTGCCTTTGGGCATCGTCTCGGTGGCGGGGATATCGAGCAGCACGATGTCCCCCAACTCGCGCTCGGCCAGCCAATGCGCCGTTGTCGCGCCGACAAAGCCGGCGCCGATGATCGTAATCTTGTTCCTCATGATGTCTTCCATATCCTCCAATCAGTCCAGATGTTGACGTTTACGTTGACGTTCTCCCGGCCTCTCCGAAGCCACCCAAATCATATCCCACAGCCCGTTTCAAGTTCTCAAGTGCTCAGGTTCTCAAGTTCTCAAGTTGTCCTCCACTCCCCTGCTCCCCCGCTCCCTCGTGTATATACTGCCCGGCGCATGGCGAAACGCATTGCGATCCTTTACGAAGACACAGGGGGCGGACACCGCAGCACAGCGCAGGCGGTTGCACAGGCGATTTCATTGATGTGCCCCAATCGCTATGAGACGGCGGTGGTCAACGGAACACCGTACCTGCCATTTCCATTTGATCAGGGCGAACGGAGTTACCCGGCAGTCGTGAATCGCGCCCGCTTCATACATGCCTGGCTCTTTCACGCGCTCAATCGCCCGGCCATGCTGAGGCTGCTGCGCGCATGGCTGGTGTGGACCGGCTGGTCGCGCGCAAGCCGGCTGCTGCGCGATTACCCTGCCGATGTGTATGTGTCGTGTCATCCGCTGTTCAGCCAGTTGTTGCCGCCAGTGATCTGTCGCCTGCAATACCCGGCCAGAGTCGCGCATGTTGTCACGGATCTGGCGTCGGGACATGCCGCGCATTTCGCCGCCGACCTGGATGCCTGTCTGGTGCCGACAGAGCAGGCGCGCCGGCAGGCCTTGCAGCATGGGCTGCCGCCGGACAAAGTGATCCTCACCGGCCAGCCGGTGTGGCCAAACCTGCGCGAGCGTATGTCGGGCGGTGCGGCGCTCCGTGCGAGCCTGGGCCTGCGCGACGATCTGCCGGTGGCACTGATGACGGGTGGCGGCGACGGCATGGGTGCTGTTGGGCCAACGGCCTGCGCCATCATGCGCAGCGCCCTGAAGCTGCAATTGATCGTCGTGTGCGGCCGGAACGAGGCGCTGCGCGCCGAGCTGGAGGCGACGCCAGCGCGCATCCCCCTGCGCGTGTTGGGTTTTGTGGACAACATGCCGGAGCTGATGGGCGCGTCCGACATCCTGATTTCCAAGTCTGGCACGCTCACGCTGTGCGAGGGGCTGCTGGCCGGCCTGCCGATCTTGATGTACGACGCCATTCCCGGCCAGGAAGATGGCAACGTGGACTACCTGACACAGCATGGGGCAGGGGTCTTTTGCCCGACGCCGCGCGCAGTGGTCGATCAACTGCGCGCCTGGCTGGATGATCCGGCCCAACTGGCGCGCATGCGCGAGGCTTCCCTGCGCCTGGCGCAGCCCGATGCCGCCTTTAACGTGGCCCGCGAAATCGATCGCCTGGCCGCAGTCGTTGTCTAAGCGTCTACCGCATCAGGTGTCGGACGCTTCAAAGGAGTCCGACACCTGACGCCTGAAGCCTTACAGACTGCTCAGGGGGATCATGTTCGCCGGCGTCATGTCGCCGCGCATCTGTTCTGCCACCGGCTCGTTCATGCTTCCGCGCCGGTACCCCAGCAGGTCCAGAGCGACGTAGGCGAATCGAGCGTCGCGTTTGATGCGTGACGCAATCTCGCCGGCCCGCTCCAGAACGCGAGGCATGTCAGATGGATCAACTTCGATGCGCGCCACCTCGCCGTGATGGCGAACGCGGAATTGCCGGAATCCCAGCTCCCACAACACATCCTCGGCGGCTTCCACCTGCGCCAGCTTTTCCGGTGTGATTTGAGCGCCGTATGGGAAACGCGATCCCAGACAGGCAAAGGCCGGCTTGTCCCACACCGGCAATCCCAGGTGTCTGGCCAGAGCGCGGATATCGCTCTTGTCGAGTTGCGCTTCCTTCAGCGGCGCGCGCGCCTGGTGCTCGCGGGCCGCCAGCGCGCCGGGCCGATGATCGCCGGCGTCATCGGCGTTCTCGCCATACGCGATCCAGTGAAAGCCAAGTTCATCCGCCAGCCGCTCGAGTTGTGTGAACAACTCGGTCTTGCAAAAGTAACATCGATTGGTCGGATTGGCGGCATAGCGCGGGTCTTCAACCTCGCGGGTTTGAATGACCCGATGGGCGATGCCGGCCAGCCGGGCCAGTTCAATGGTCTCGCGCAGTTCTCGCCGGGGCAGAGACGGGGAGTCGGCGGTCACGGCCAGGGCTTTGCTTCCCAGCGTGTCGGCGGCCACCTTTGCGAGCAGCACGCTGTCAACACCGCCCGACATCCCGATGATCACGTCGCCCATCCCGCTCAGAATGGCGCGCAGATGATCGTATTTCCGTTGCAGCGCCTCACTCAATGAACTCATCTCTCCTCAACTTTCCCCGCCTTGCGAACCTGAATGAACTTTCCCAACCTTACAAACCTTACGCACCTTCAACCCTCAACCGCACACTCATAATGCTCCAGGCGCCGGACGGCGTTTCGGTCGTCCAGATCGATGGCGATCACGTCGATCTGCCATTGCGCCTCAGATAAATTGTGGGCGTCGAGATAAAGCTGCGCGGTCTCGATCAGCTTGGCCCGTTTGTGGGGTGTCAGTGATTCTTCAGGGCAGCCGAACAGATCGCTGCGCCGCGTGCGCACCTCGATGAATGCAATCACGCCGGCCCGCTCGACCACGATGTCCAGTTCGCCGTGGCCGGCCCGCCAGTTGCGATCGCGCACCGTGTACCCGCGCTCAGCCAGATAACGCGCTGCGATCGCTTCGCCCCATGCGCCCACTTCGGTTCGACTGGTCATGTGGAATTGACGATGGACGATGGACGATTGACGATTGTGAGGCAACCAACAGGCAGACCTTCACTTCATCCTCAATGCCCAATCCAAAATCCAAAATCCAATCAGGCTTCCTCTTCTGGCTCTGGCGGGCGCACGTTCTCGCGCCCGGCGATGGTGGCGGAGAACCAGGCAACGGCGAAACCGACCAGTCCCAAAAGCACAACCGCGCCTGGGGTGATATCGGTGTTGGTGGTGGCGCCGGCGATGATCGAAGCGACCACCTGGCCGATGACAGCCCCTGCGCCAATCCATAACCCGATGGCGGCGCCGGCCACCTTGCCCATACGCGGATCGGTGAGCGGTTTGGCGACCCGCCGCCCGCCCAGAATGCCGACCATGCCGGCGGCCAGCACATTGCCCCAGCCGGCCAGTAACGTCGCGCCCAGCGCGACCGCAACTGTTGACAGCGCCAGATACTGGATATGCGCTTTGTTCATGGCTTCAGCCTCGCGTCATTCCAGGGCCGACACCAGCCGCTCGACATACCGCTCATCGCGCCGCCAGTGTTCGCGCACCTTGACCCACAATTCGAGAAACACTTTGTGACCCAGCTCCCGTTCGATCTCGCGCCGCGCTTCGCTGCCAATCCGCTTCAGCATCTGGCCGCCTTTGCCGATCAGGATGCCCTTGTGCGACTCTCGCTCGACATAGATGGTGGCGGCCAGATACAGCGTCTTGTTTGGCCGCATCGTGTATTCGTTGATCGTCACAGCCACGGCGTGCGGCACTTCCTGTTCAAGAAAGCGCAACGCCTGTTCGCGGATCAGTTCGGCTGCCAGCATACGCTCCGGCTGATCTGTGTACTGATCCGGCGGAAAGTATTGCGGGCCGGCAGGCAGAACCGCAACGATCTTTTCCAGCAGCTCATCGAGGTTTTCCTGCTTGATTTTGACGCCCGACGTGAACACGGCGTTGTTCTCATCGCCAAACATCTCAAGAAACTGCTTCACGTTGTCCGGCCCATCGGCGGCGTCCATCAAGTCGGCCTTGTTCAGCGCCATGAACTTTGGCGCAGAGACGGGCCTGATGCGCTCGATCACGCGCTGATCGTCTTCATCCGGCGGTCGGCTGACATCCACCACAAACAGAATGGCGTCACAGTCGCTCAGCGCAAGCTCCACTTCGCGCATCATGTACGCATTCAGCGCTTGTTTGGGAATGTGGATGCCCGGTGTGTCCACAAACAACGCCTGCGCGTTGGGGCGGGTGAGGATGCCCAGGATGCGCCGGCGGGTTGTCTGCGGCTTAGGCGAGGTGATCGCCACCTTGCGCCCGACCAGCGCATTCACCAGCGTTGACTTGCCCACATTCGGCTTGCCGACCACGGCCACGTAGCCTGACCGGTGCGAGTCGATCGTGGAAGTCTCGGCCAGCGGGCCGGCCTGCGTCTCGATCTCTGGCGTGAGATCGTCGCGCAGATGCTCACGTGGCGCGCTTCGATTTTCTGCTGTCATAGATGGCGCCCGCGCCTCGTTGTCATCTGTTGTAAGCGCCCGCACAGGCCGGGCGCGCAAGTTGTGTTCCATTCGCTTCTTCTGGTTCAGGTGTCGCTTCGATCGCGCCCTGGCAGTTTTCCATCGCGCAATGCGATCGCGCGCTCGAATGCGCTGACGATCTTGTAATAGCCGGTGCAGCGGCACAGGTTGCCGCTGACACCCTCCTTGATCTGGGCTTCGGTGGGATGAGGATGCTCGGCCAGCAACGCCGCGCCGGCGACGACGAATCCCGGCGTGCAGTAGCCGCATTGAACCGCCCCTTCGTCGATGAACGCCTGCTGGAGCGGATGCAGTTGCTCATTTGGCGCGCCGGCGCCCGTTTGGCGGATTCCCTCGACGGTCACAATGCGCGCGCCGTGCGCGCGCGGCGCCGGAACGAGACATGACATCACCGCCTGCCCGTCCATGATGACAGTGCACGCGCCGCATTCGCCTTCGGCGCAGCCTTCTTTGGTCCCTGTCAACCCGCAGTCTTCGCGCAGCATGCGCAAGAGCGTCTTGTTGTGCGCGCCCGCGACGGAATAAGGCCGGCCATTCACAGTGACCTCAATCGGCCCTGGCGACGAGCGAAGGGGCGCGGCTGCCGCTGGGTCAGGGGTTGAGTCGGCCCACAACAAGGCCGGTTGATCGCGCCAGCCGGTGCGCTCGGAATGCTCGCGCAGATCAGTCAGCGCGCGGCGCGTCAGAACGGCTACCATGCGGCGACGATAGCCGGCGCTGGCGCGCACATCGTCGATGGGCGAGGCCGCGCGCTGCGCCAGCAATGCCGCCTGCGCGATGGTCTCGTCTGTCAGGAATTGTCCGATCAGCGCGGCCTCAGCCTCATGGGCGCGCACGATTGTCGGCGCGACGGCGCCCAGCGCAAGAGCAGCCTCAACTACGCGGCCGGCGTCGTCGAACGCGCACACTGCCGCGCAGTTCACGAGCGAGATCGCCTGCGCCTGGCGCAATCCCAGTTTGATGAATGTCCCGCGCTGGCGGCTGGGGTCGAGGGCCGGGAACGCGATGTCGGTCATGATCTCATCGCCGGCCATCTCGGTGCGGCGCACGCCGCGATAGAAGTCGCGCAGCGCCATTGTGCGAATGCCGCGCGTCGAGCGCAACGTGACCCGCGCCTGCAACGCGATCAGTGGGGTGATGGTGTCGTTGGCCGGAGAGGCGGTGATCAGATTGCCGGCGATTGTGCCGCGATTGCGAATCTGTGGCGCGCCCACCTCGCGGCAGGCGCGCGCCAGTGGAAACGCCCGCGCAACGCACAACGGCGATGCTACAACCTGATTGTGTGTGACCAATGGCCCCAGGTGTATCCAGCCCTGCTCGTCCAGCCAGATGCGATCCTGGCCCGGCAGCCGGGAAATGTCGATCAACGTGCCGGCCCTGCGCGCCCCGCGCTCGAGTTCAATGATCAGATCGGTGCCGCCGGCGATGATGCGCGCCCCGTCATCAGCTGTCGCATGACGCGCCAGCAGCGTCACCGCTTCATCCAGGCTGGATGGCTCAAGATATACGTTCCACATCGGCTGACATTATAGGTCGTTGATGCAGGGCAAGCCGCCAGGCTTGCCCTGGCCGTTCCCTGATTGTGTCGAAGCTGGTACGATAACGGGTGGATGAAATGCGTATGGGCAGAGCGCTCAAGCGACGGACTGCGCTGAAATGGGCCGGCGGACTTGCCGCGACGGCCTTTGCAGCCCCTTTGATTCAGATTGGCTCGGCGCCGGCTGCGGTGAAGGCCCAGCAGTTCGGCGCGGAGCCGCCGCCCGCGCCGCTGGGGCGCGTGACGACGGATTTTCTCAACGTGCGCCGCTCGCCCACCACGGATTCGGCATTGGTGCATACGTTGCTGCGCGACGGCATCATGCCTCTGGCGGAGCAGGTGGTCGGCCAGGCTGTGATGGCGCACAATCCAATCTGGTATCGCACAGATATCGGGTTCGTCTATTCGTCGTTTGTGCAGCCAATCGACCCGATCAAAAACCAGCCGCAGCCGGAACGGGCATACAACTGGTTCTGGGGTGAGGTGACTGCTCCCTACACGGACGCGCGGATGGCGCCAGATGCCAGCGCCAGATTCTATCTGCGTCTGTACTACACCGGCGTTTTCCGTGTCATTGGCGCGGCGCAGGACGCCGGCGGGCAATGGTGGTACCGTTTGCAGGAAGGAGTGTCGTATGGCCCCGGCCCCTATGTGCCGGCTGTGGACATTCGGCCTATTGATCCATCGGAACTGACTCCCATCGCGCCAGAAATCACAGACAAGCGGATTGAAGTCAACCTGGCCGGCCAAACGATGACGGCATACGAGAGCGGGAAGCCGGTCATGACCTGCCGGGTGTCCAGCGGTTATGGGAATTTCGGCACGCCGATTGGCCGGCACACGGTGCTGTTCAAATATCCGACCGCGCGCATGACCGGCGGGGAAGGAGCAGACTTCTATGATTTGCCGGGCGTGGGCTTCCCAACTTTTCTGACCTGGAACGGAGTGGCCATTCACGCCGCCTACTGGCACAACGACTTTGGCCGGCCGCGCAGCCATGGCTGTCTCAACGTGCCGGCGTCGGTTGCGCGCTGGGTCTGGCGGTGGACGGCCCCGGCGGCGCCCTACGCCAGCGCCAGTTACTTCACGCCGGCCGGTGTGCAGGGCACGCCGGTCATCGTGGCCTGATTGTGCATTCCGGGAATGTCTCTACCGCGCTGATTTGACGAGCGTCAAAGCGCGCGTTACCATCGTGCCTTGTTGCAATACCGCCGCGTTCATGTGTGGCGAAAACGGATGGATGGAGCGATGCAGAACATGAATCGAAAGCCTCAACGCCTCAACCGGCGCTCGATGCTGAAAATCGCCGGCAGTGTCGCCGGCGCTCTTGCGCTGGCCCCGCTTGTCAGCGTGCGCGCTGCCCGCGCAGGCGCGCGCGCAAACGCGCGCGCAAACAAGGTTGAATTTGCCGAAGACCCGCTGCCGCCCCAGCCGCCGCCGGCTACTCTGGGTCGTGTCGCAAGCTGGGCCGTGGACATCTACGAATCCCCCACCCGCAAATCCAAACTGGTGCGAAAAGCGCGCCGCGATGAAGTGTTTCCCTTGCGTGAGCAGGTGGCGGGCGAAGCGGTCATGTCGCACAACATCTTCTGGTTCAAGCTGGATGAGGGTTACGCCTACTCGTCGTGGATCCAGCCGGTTGAGGAAATCTTCAACACGCCGGAGCCGGAGCGCGCCAAAGAGCGCTTCTGGGGCGAATTGACCGTTCCGCTCAGTGACTCGCGCCTGCTGCCTGACCCAAAAGCCGGCCGCTCAACCCGCTTGTATTACACCGGCGTCTTTCGGGTCATCGACGCCGCCCTCGGCCCCGATGAACAATGGTGGTACCGGCTTCAGGAGGGCGTGACGTACAGCCCCGGCCCGTGGGCGCCGGCAGCGCACATTCGCCGCTTCGACCCCTCGGAGTTGACGCCCCTGTCCCCCGAAGTGGAAGACAAGCAAATCCAGGTCGATCTGAAGCAGCAGACCATCACGGCTCTCGAACACGGTGAGCCGGTGTTGACCAGCCGTGTCGCCAGTGGCTACGGATCTTTTCGCACGCCAATGGGGACGCACAAAGTTCTGTACAAGTACCCAACCGCGCGCATGATCGGCGGCAGCGGCAGCGATGCTTATGACTTGCCCGGCGTGGCTTTTCCAACCTTCATTACCTGGAGCGGTGTCGCCATACACGGCACCTACTGGCATAATGACTATGGCCGGCCGCGCAGCCATGGCTGTCTGAACGTGCCGTCCCCCATTGCGCGCTGGTTTTGGCGCTGGACGGCCCCGGTTGCGCCCTATGACGCGGCGACGTTTTACACGCCGCGCGGGGCAGCCGCCACCACCGTTGTGGTTTTCTGAGATCGCGCTTTATGGCGCCAGACTGAGCCGGCAAGCGACCCGAAAGCACGCGTTGCTTTCGGGGTTTTTAAGTTGCCTGCCCGCCGTGCTAGAATCGTTCCAACCATGTCCGATTTGGCACGTCGATTGCGCAGCGCGCGGGAAGCGCGCGGCGTCACGCTGGATGAGGCCGAGCGCGCCACCAAAATCCGCCGCCGGTTTCTGGAGGCGATTGACGCCGGCGATTTCGCTCGCCTGCCCGACGGCCCGCCGGCGCGAGGGTTCATCAAAATCTACGCCCGCTATCTCGGTCTTGATGTCGAGCAGGCACTGGCAGATTTCGAAGCTGAGGTCGGCGTGCCGATTACCCAGCTCAACGAGGTGGTGCCGCCGCCGCCAGAGCGCCAGCCCATCGTGTCACGCTACACCCAGACGGTCAAGCTGCCCCAGATCCGGTGGAAGGGTGAATTGCCGCCCGACAGCCAGACGGAGCTTGACCTGATGGCTGAACAGGATGACGACATGGAGCGGCCTGATAGCATCGCCAGGCCGGGCGCCCTCACCCTCAGCCGGGGCGAGATTGTGGCGCGCCAGAACCAGCGCAGCACATTCCAGTCTTCATTCAGTCTGCGCCCACTCAAGACGCGCCGCCATGTGGAACTGGAGGCGACCAGCGCGCCCAGGCTGCCCGGCTATCAGCCTGGCGAAGCGGCGCTGCCTGTCAGCCAGATATTGAAGATCGCGGCGATTGCCGGCGGCGCGATTCTGGTCGTCCTCGTCGTGAGTCTGGTGATCCTGCCCGCGTTGCGTCCCGGCGCGACGAGCCAATCTGCCGCCGGCGCGCCGACGTCGTTTCCGGTGACGCTGTTGCCACAGCCCACCCCGGAAGGCGCTGCGCCGGCTCAGCCAGGCGACGATCAGCCCAACCCGGCGGGCGAGCCGCAACCCGCGCCTGTGGTTCAACCACTGCCCGGCGGCGGGGTCGAGATGGTGCTCGACGCGCGCGAACGCGCCTGGGTGCGCGTCATCGTGGATGAGAACGTCGTATATGAAGGCATCCCGGCCATCGGGCCGAACATTCGCTGGCGCGCCAACCGCACAGTAGGGTTCGAGACCGGCAATGCCGGCGCGTTCGAGGTCATCATCAATGGCACGCGGCTGGGGGTGGCCGGCCAGCGCAACCAAGTCGTCAGCCGCACCTGGGACGCCAACGGCCAGGAAATCAAGTGAAGTGATTGAGCCATTGAGTGATTGAGTGATTGAGTGATTCCTCCAATGACCCAATGACTCAATGACTCAATGCCCCAATGCCCCAATGCCCCAATGACCAGATAGCTCTTGATGGCGAAGAAGTCTTATTACCTTTTGTCTCTGGGTTGTTCCAAGAACACGGTTGATTCAGACAGCATTGCGCAGTTGCTGGACGCGTCTGGCTATCGCGGCGCGCAGTCGCCCGATCGCGCCGATGTGTTGATCGTGAACACGTGCGGTTTCATCGGGCCGGCGCGCGATGAGTCCATTCGCGCGCTGCGCGAGCTGGCGCAGGGCAAGCGCAGGCGCCAGCAGTTGATCGCGGCGGGCTGTCTGTCTCAGTTGTGGGGGCCGAAGCTGGCGCAGGAAGTGCCCGGCCTGGACGGCGTCCTCGGCACGCGCCGCTGGATGGACATCGTTGAGTTCATCGAGCGCCTGCGGGGCCGGACCAAACCCGAGCCGCTGTATCACCTGCCGACCGACGCCGTTACCGTGGGCGACGATCCAACCGGCGAACACACCGTGCTGCGCACGGCGGTGCAGGGCGCCAGCGCATACCTGAAGATTGCCGATGGTTGTCGCCGGCCTTGCGCGTTCTGCTCCATCCCCAACATCAAAGGCACGATGAAGAGCCGGCCCCCGCAAGCCATCCTGAACGAAGCGCAAGCCCTGGCCGCGCAGGGCGTGCGCGAACTGATTCTGATCGCCCAGGACCTGACCGACTATGGCAATGATATCGGCCTGAAGGATGGCCTGGCGACGCTCTTGCGCGACATTTGCGAGACGGCCCCGCAACTGGATTGGGTGCGGTTGATGTACGCCTATCCGGGCGCCGTCACCGACCGGCTGATCGAGACGATAGCGACTCATCCGCAGATCTGCCACTACCTGGACATCCCGCTGCAACACGCGCACCCCGACACGCTGCGCCGGATGCGCCGGCCCGCCAACGTCGATTGGGTGTATCGCACGATCGGCAAGATGCGCGCGGCCATGCCCGACCTGTGCGTGCGCACCACCTTCATCGTCGGCTTCCCCGGCGAGACCGAGGCCGAATTCCAGACCCTGCTCGACTTCGTGGATGAGATGCAGTTCGATCGCGTTGGCGTGTTCACCTATTCGTTCGAGCCGGGCACACCCTCGGCGCTGTTGCCGGGTCAGGTGGACGAAGAAACGAAGCAGGCCCGCCGCGACGCGCTGATGCGCCGGCAACAACAAATTTCGCTCACGCGCAATCAGCAGTTTGTGGGCCGCACGCTGACGGCGCTGATCGAGGGCCATGACAACAACCTGTCGTTTGGGCGCACGTACCGCGACGCGCCAGAAGTGGATGGGCTGGTGTTGATCGAGGGCGAGATTCCCGCCGGCCGCATGACGCCGGTGAAGATCACCGGCGCGCTGGAGTATGATCTGACGGGCGTTGTTTCACTGTGAGGAATCACTGATGGCTCAAACTGAGACGCGAGTGCTGCTGGGTGACTGTCGGGAAAAGCTGAAAGAGATCGACGACAACAGCATCGATCTCGTGATTACCTCTCCCCCATACGCTGACAGTCGCGCCAATACTTACGGCGGCGTCAACCCGGATCACTATGTAGAGTGGTTCCTGCCGATTGCCGAGCAAATCCGGCGGGTGTTGAAGCCCTCCGGCACGTTCATCCTGAACATCAAAGAGAAGGCTGTCAACGGGGAGCGGCACACTTATGTCATCGAGCTGATTCTGGCCTTGCGACAGCAGGGGTGGCTCTGGACCGAAGAGTTTATCTGGCACAAGAAGAACAGCTACCCCGGCAAGTGGCCGAATCGTTTCCGTGACGCCTGGGAACGTTTGTTGCAATTCAACAAGTCTCGCAAATTCAACATGTACCAGGAAGCTGTGATGGTGCCGATGGGCGAGTGGGCCAAATCACGACTCAGAAAACTGAGCGAGACGGATCGAATCCGAGACGCTTCAAAGGTGGGCAGTGGATTTGGCAAGAATATCTCCAACTGGATTGAGAGATCGATGGCCTATCCTGACAATGTGCTGCACCTGGCGACAGAGTGTTCCAATAAGGACCATAGCGCTGTCTTTCCAGAGGAGCTGCCCGAATGGTTTATCAAACTGTTTACTGTTGAGAATGACTGGGTGCTGGATCCGTTTATGGGATCGGGCACTACGTTGCGTGTCGCCCGGCGCATGAATCGTAACGCGATCGGCATCGATATTCAGCCGGCTTACGTTGAACGTGTGCTTCGCGAAATGCAGACAGCGCCTGCGCTCTTGTTCGACCCTCGGAATGCCTATGAAACCGATTGATCTGAATCAAGTCACGCAGTATGTTGAAGAGAATATTGGCTCTTTCCACCAGCGCCGGCTGGAGAAACTGAAAGCGTTGCGTCTAAAGCAGGCGCTGCGACGCAAGAATCCCTATCTCTTTAAGGCCAAAAATCTGACGCCTGAAGGATTGATTCGACAGTTGCTCGAAGCCTATCTTTACTCGCAGGAAGAAACCCTGTTTGGTGATTTTTTGGAAGACCTGGCCCGCTTTGTCTGTACTCACACTTTGAATGGACGTAAATCAGCGGCAGTAGGTGTTGATCTCGAATTTGAAGACGATGGCATTTTGTATCTCGTCTCCGTGAAATCAGGCCCATCGTGGGGAAATAGCAGTCAAGTCAGAAAAATGCGCGACGACTTCAAGAGAGCTAAAGTTGCGCACCGAACCAACAATCCTAAAAGCAATGTCCGTGCAGTGAACGGCTGTTGCTATGGCCGGGACAATCAGCCGGACAAGGGAGACTACTTCAAGCATTGTGGACAACAATTCTGGGAATTGATCACTGGCAATTCGAACTTCTACCTTGACATCATTGAACCTCTGGGACATCAGGCGCGGCAAAAGAACGAGGAGTTTTTGCAGGCGTATGAAAAAGTGCTCGCCAGCTTCGTCGAGGAGTTTATGCGCGATTACTGCCAGGGCTATATGATCGACTGGCAGCGCCTGGTCAAGTTCAACTCGGCACGAAAATCCAAATCTGCCAAATGAGCCTTCCACAAATCCACGCCAGCATCGCCACCTCGGTCATCTTGTTCAATCTGGTTCTCGGCCTGTGGGGTTTCTTGAAGTACTTCCGCGGGCAGGGCATGGACGGCAACTTCTGGGGCGCCGTGTGGCTTAGCCCGGTTCTGGGCGTGATTCAGGTCGTAGTCGGGTTGATCCTCGTGTTCATGGGGCTGGGCGTTTCCGTGCGGGCGGTGCATTACCTGTATGGCGCGCTGGTGGTGCTCAGCGTGCCGGCGGCGTTTGCCTTCACCAAAGGCCGCGACGATCGCGGCGCGGTGTTGATCTATGCCGCCACGTTGCTGTTGGTTTCCGTTTTTGGCGGGCGCGCGCAGATGACCGTGTATGGCTTTGGATTCTGAGGCCGGCGCCGTTGCGCAACTCACCGCTTTCAACGACAATTTATCCCACACACTCATCTGAAACCGACAGGAGAACCAATGGCACTTCTTGGCATCGATCTCGGCACCTCCAGCGTCAAGGCGTTGTTGATTGACGAGCGCGGCAACGCTCTGGCCAGCGCCACGGTGGAATACCCCCTGAGCGCGCCCAGGCCGCTGTGGAGCGAACAAGACCCGGCGGACTGGTGGCGGGGAACCTGTGACGCCGTGCGCGCTGTCATGGCAAAATCCGGCCTCGCCGCCGCCGACGTGCGCGGCATCGGCCTGAGCGGCCAGATGCATGGGCTGACCCTGCTGGACAAGGCCGGCCAGGTGCTACGCCCGGCCATTCTGTGGAACGACCAGCGCACCGGCCCGCAGTGCGAGACCATCACCCGGCTGGCCGGCGGCAAACAGCGCGTGCTCGAACTGACCGCCAACGTCGTGTTGCCCGGCTTCACTGCGCCCAAGATCGTGTGGGTGCGCGAGAACGAGCCGGACGTTTACGCCCGCGTCGCGCATGTGCTGCTGCCCAAAGATTACATCCGCTACAGGCTGAGCGGCGAGTTCGCCACCGAGGTCAGCGATGCCAGCGGCATGTCGGTCTTCGACGTGCGCCGCCGAACCTGGTCCGATGAGATGCTGGCTGCGCTGGACATTCCGCGCGCGTGGATGCCGCGCTGCGCTGAATCGCATGAGGTGACGGCTGTACTGTCGCAGGTCGGCGCTGCGGAGATCGGCTTGCAGGCCGGCACGCCGATCGTAGGCGGCGGCGGCGACAACGCCGCCGGCGCCGTCGGCAATGGCGTGGTGCGCGAGGGCATTGTCTCGGCCAGCATCGGCACGTCGGGCGTGGTGTTCGCCTCGTCCGAGCGTTTTGTGATGGAGCCGGAGGGCAAAGTGCATGCCTTCTGTCATGCCTTGCCCGACACATGGCATGTCATGGGCGTCATGCTGTCCGCCGGCGGAAGCCTGCGCTGGCACCGCGATGTGATCGCCTATGGCGACCCAGGCCTGGCCAGCCGCCGCGCGCTGCCTTCAGACACCGACCCCTACGACATCCTGCTGGCCGAGGCCGCTCAGGTCGCGCCGGGCGCAGAAGGGCTGCTGTTCCTGCCCTATCTCACCGGCGAGCGCTGCCCATATCCCGATCCGCTGGCGCGCGGCGCGTTTGTCGGCCTCACCATCCGGCACACCCAGGCGCATCTCACCCGCGCCGTGGTGGAAGGCATCACGTTCGGCCTGGCCGATTCGCTGGGTCTGGTGCGCGGCCTGGGCATCCGCATCGACGAGGTGCGCGCCGTGGGCGGCGGGGCGCGCAGCGCGATCTGGCGGCAGATGTTGGCCGATGTGTTCCAGACCGAGATCACGCTCATCAACTCATCCGAGGGCGGAGCGTTTGGCGTGGCGTTGCTGGCCGGTGTCGGAGCCGGCGTGTGGAAAGACGCCCGCGAAGCGTGCGACGCCACCTTGAAAGTGACGACCCGTGTCGAGCCGGCCAAAGATGCCGCCATCCGCGACCGCTATGCCGAGATGTACGCCCGCTACCGCGAGCTGTATCCGGCCCTCAAAGACATCTTTGGTAGACTGACGGCATGACCGCTTTCCCATCGCTCCGGCGCTATACCGAAGCGGAATATCTGGCCCTGGAGGAGCGGGCTGCTCATCGCAGTGAGTTCTATCGCGGCGAGATATTCGCCATGTCAGGCGGCTCGATTAATCACAATCGAATCGTCCTGAACACCGTGTCCGCACTGCGGACTCGGCTTGAAGCTGCGCCCTGCGAGGTGTTTGCCGCAGACATGCGTCTGCTGGTCGAACAACACCGACTTTACACCTACCCCGACGTGGCTGTCGTGTGTGGTCACCCGGAGCTGGTTGCTGGCAGAAACGACACGCTCACGAACCCGGTCGTCATCATCGAAGTGCTCTCCGAGTCTACTGAGCGATACGACCGCGTGGATAAGTTTCGCTTCTACCGCGCTATCCCAACTCTGCGAGAGTATGCGCTGATCGACCAGTACGCCCCGCGCGTGGAGCACTACTGGAAAGGCGCCGATGACGTGTGGATGTTTGAGGAGATCGCCGGACTGGATGGCGCGCTGGAGTTGCGCGCCATCTCTGTGGCGCTGTCCCTGCGCGATCTATACGCCCGCGTAGCGTTCGATGCAAGCGATTAAATCTCGGCTGGCAAGCTCCCGATTGATTGCCCGCCTGCTTGCCACGTTGCTGTTTGGCGCATTTATCTTTCTGGGCGCCAATGGCATCTCCGGCGCGGCGGCGATCTACGTCAACCCTTCAGCCACCACAGCGCTCTTGCCGATCAGCGCCGAATCCGCGCAGGCGCGCGCGGTTGTGTTGATGGTCATCCATCTGGCGATCGCGCTGAGCGGCGCGGCTGCCATCGTCGGCGTATGGCAACGCACGCGCCTGCTCTATGGCTGGCTGGTTGTGGCGCTGATGTACGCCGCGCTGGGGGGATATCAGATCGTCAGCGCGCTGATTGAGTTCCGCCGGCCCGAACTGGCCGTCACCGGCCTGGCCTACGCGCTGCTGGCGGCGGCGGCCTGGAGCTTTGGCCGGCGGTTCACGCGCAGCGCAGCCGGTTGGGGCTGACACAGCGCGGTCGGTTACTCGTCGCTGGCGCGGACTTCGTCCGCCTCGTCTGCCAGGCATTGTTGCGCAGCGGCGCGCAGCATCTTCACGCTCTCCGCCACGCTGTACTTGTCGTTGAACACCGCTGAACCCACCACGGCGATGCTGGCTCCCGCGTCGCGCACCTCGCAGATGGTGTGGATGTTGATGCCGCCGTCCACTTCCAGCTCTGCCGCAGAACCAATCCGGTCGAGCATCCGACGCATGGCTGCAATGCGTTGGGTGGAAGCCGGGATGTACTTCTGCCCTCCGAAGCCTGGCTCAACGGTCATGATGAGCACCAGGTCAACCAGCGGCAGCGCCTCCTCGATCAGGGAAAGCGGGGTCAACGGGTTGAGCGTGATGCCGACCTGCAAGTCCATCTGACGCAACTGCTGGATGGTCGAGTAGAGGTGCGGGCAGGTTTCGACGTGAACGATCAGCCGTGACACGCCAGCCTGTTTGAACGCCTCGAAATAACGCTCCGGCTCGGTCATCATCAGATGCGCTTCGCACGGGAGGCGCGTGTGCCGGCGCACAGCGGCGGCAATCAGCGGGCCAAACGTGATGTTGGGCACGAAGTGGCCGTCCATGATGTCCAGGTGAATCCAGTCCACGCCGGCGGCCTCGGCGTCGCGGATTTGCTCGCCCAGCCGGCCAAAGTCGGCGGTGTAAATCGAGGGAGACAGTTTCATCGCGTCAACCCAGCCGCTTTGCCGGCGTCGAATGTTTCATCCACGGAAACGCCAAAGCCCGGCAGCAGCTTTGAGACGGCCGTGTCGCCGCGCGCGAACACGCCATGCTCTGCGTAGCGATCGCCATCCAGCGTCAGAACGGTGATCGTCTCGCGCTCCGGATCGACAATCCAGTATTCGGGAATGCCGGCGAGCGCGTATTCGCGGCGTTTGCGAACCAGATCGCGCTGACGGTCGCTGCTCACCACTTCCATCACGAGGTCGGCGCCCTCGGCGTACTCGTTGCGCAGGCGCGCGGCATTTGCTGACGAGATGAACAACACGTCCGGCTCGCGATACTTGCCCGCCCGCAGTCGCACCGGATAAGCGGCCGGCAAAACGACGCCGAGAGATCTGGGATCGACAAAACCGAAGAGCGCGCGGTAGAGAAAGGCTGTGATCAACTGATGCAGCGCAGTTGGCATTTCGAGAACCTCTATATGGCCGTCGCAGAACTCGACCGGACGATTGGTGTCGAGAGCCAGGTACTCTTCTTCGCTCCATTCCCCCTGTGGCGGGAACAGCAGCGCGACATCCCAGGCCGGCTCGCGCCAGGGCGTGGTCTGATCGGTTTGGGTCTGCGTCATCCTGCTCGGTCCTCGTGCGGAGATTATAGCGACGGACGCGTCTGCGCAACGCGCCGGCTATGCGTACAACTCTGGCCGGCGATCGCCGAAGAAATCCATCTCGAACTCGCCCGGCGCGACGACCAGCCGTTTGGCGCGCGCCTGGCGCGGGTCGATGTCGGCAAAGATGATTTCTTCTGCGCTGGGCGAGGCGTCCGCCAGATGCCGGCCGTCGGGCGCGACGATGCAGCTCCGGCCGATGTACCGCGCGCCGCGCTCCACCCCGACCCGGTTGCAGGCGATCACAAAGACGCGATTCTCGAAGGCGCGCGCGCGGGCCACGAACTCCGGCGCAGTGTCTGCGCCGGTCGGCCAGTTGGTGGGCAGGGCGATGATGTCCGCGCCCCGCAGCGCCAGCGTGCGCGCCGCTTCGGGGAAGCGCAGGTCATAGCAGATCAACATGCCAATGCGGCCAACAGCAGTGTCGAACACGTGAAAGCCGGCCTCGCCCCGATCAATGAACCGGTCGGCGCCGCAGTAGGGCAGGTGCGCTTTGAGGTATGCGCCGATCAGCCCGCCCGGCCCGATCAACAGCGCGGCGTTATACAGGCGCTCTCCCTGCGTCAGCAGAACGCCCACCACGCTGTGGACGTTCAACGTCGCGCACTGCCGGACGATGGCTTGCACGGCGTTCCCATCGAGGGTCTGCGCCAGCGCCTGCGCTTCGTCCCGTGAGCCGACGGTGTAGCCGGTCACGGCGCATTCGGGGAAAACGACCAAAGTCGCGCCGTTGTCGGCGGCTTGCTGCAACAAGTCCCGTATGCGCGCCACGTTATAGGCGATGTCGCCCAGATGCGGATCAAATTGCGCCGCGGCGACGCGCGTCGGGCCGACGGCGGGAGCGGCGTTGCTCATGCCGCGCCTCCGCCCAGCCAGCGCAAATAGCCGTCTGCGCTGAGGTTTTGGCCGGTGGCATGGCGCAGCCAGCCGCGCCAGTCGCGCGCGTTGCCGGGGCTGAACACCCGCGCGATCAGATACGCCCCGACCTGCGGATCGGCCACATAGCGTTCGCGCGAGCCGTGCACGACGTGCGCCAGGATGTAATCGCGCAGTTGAATCGACATCATGGCGCCGAGCAGATAGTTGTGGTAGTACACCGGCGCGGTTCCGATGTGGATTTTGGCCGCCCAGTCCGGCGCGGCGCGTCCATCAGGCCGGCGCAGCCATTGAAATTGCTCCACCATCTCCCACCACAGCGCATCGAGGTTCTGTTCCGGGTCGCGGTACAGCGCGCGCTCGAAATGGCTCATCACGAACACCCAGCGCGCGAAAATCAGCGCCGACGAACGGGCCGCCTTCTGAAGCTCGTATTCAAGCGCAAGCGCTTCGTCAGCCGGCGCGCCGGCGTAGCGCGCCAGCCACGCGCTGTCGTGAATCAAATTGCCGCCCAGAATGGCGATGGCCTCGGTGGTCAACGTGTGGGCCGGCTCGCGCAACAGAAACGGCAGCGCCGGGTCGATGTACTTGTCGTACACCGCGTGGCCGAACTCGTGCAGCATGGTGGTTGCCCAGTGCTCATTGGGCCGGTTGTTGCACAGGACGCGCACGTCGCCGCGCCGGTCGATGTGGATGCAGAACGCGTGTTGTTGCTTGCCCTCGCGTTCGTAGAGGTCGCTGCGCGCCAGGATGTCGTCGATGTCCAGGCCGATGGCGGTGTAGTAAGCGCGGGTCAGGTCTTCCAGATTTTTGCCGGCAAAGAACCGGTCGAGATTGATGTGCGATGGCTGGCCTTCCTGGAAGAAGGGGTCGGCGTAGTGCCACGGGCGCAGGTCTTCGACGGCGATGTGAAAGCGCGCCGCCAGGCCGCGATCCAACTCGGTCTTGTAGGACTGCCAGAGGGGATCTGTGCCGGCCTTCAACGCGCCAAGCAGGTCGAACAGCTCGGCTTCGTCCAGTTCGTTCAACTCCAGTTGCATGGTGTAGTAGTTGTCGAATCCGGCCTGCCGGGCGGCCTGATTGCGCAGCCGGGCCAGTTCGCGCACGTCGTCCGCAACCTGCGCGCCGATTTGTTTGCTGGCTTCCCAGGCCTCGCGGCGCGCGGCCGCGTCGTCCGATTCGCGCAACACAGCCCGCAGGTCATTGTCGGCGGTGGCATGTCCGCCCAGCGTGGCGCGGAATTGATTGAACGCGCTCTGAACCCTCGTTTCGATCTCGGTGATGCGCGCGATCAGATCGGGTGTGATCTGGCTGCCGCGCAGAAAGTTGTGCAGCAGGCGGGCCTGGCGCGCCAGCAACGGTGGCGCCTCCGGCGCATCGGCCATCAGGCGCGTCAGGTCATGGTAGCGGGCCGGCTCGGCGGCCATCTGCCGGATGGCGAGCATCTCGGCGGCCCATTGCTGCTCGTAGTCGGGCCGGCTGGTAGTGGACGCCAGCCATTGCAGTTCGTTGGCGCGCGTGAGATGCGGCTCGAACTCGGCAACCTGTCGATCAATAAAGGATTGCAGTGAGGCGGTCATCTGATTTTTGTTCCTGCTGATTTGCATTCTCGATCGTCATTGTAAACGGTCGCAGCCGGCTGTTTGGTTTGGTATCATCCCTTGCGATGGAATTCCACATCTCCCGCCAGTGCCGTGACCGCTATGAGTTTGACGACGCCTTGTTCGGCCTGACCGGCAACGTCGTCTTCGCCAACTTCCACGCCGCGCGCCGGTTCGCGCAGAAGATGAATCAGCAGCGCGACCTGGCGCGTCACCCCGAACAAGCGGTGGCCGCCGGCCAGATCAACGCCATGGGCCTGATCGACGAAATCCTGCATCTGGTGGCGGCTGAATATCGCCGGCAGCGCAACCCGGCCGCCATGCAACAGGCGCTGGACTGGTTGGAGCGCCGGCTGGGCCGTGAACTGCTCGAACAGGCGTTGCGCGCCTTCGCCGACGAATTTCCAACCGTGGCCGTGTATCGCGCCGGCCTGAGCGTGGATGAGTATTTGCAGGGCCAGACCGATGGCATCCCCAACCGGCAGGTCGTGCTGGAAGAGATGCTGATGCTGTGGTTGGCCAACCTCAACCCGGCCTTTGCGCCTTTTGGCGAGTTGTTCGATGACGCCCGGCTGGAGCGCGACACCGTGTATGCGCAGATGATGCCGGCGTTGCGCGACTTCTTCGACACTCAGCCGCCTTTCGGGCCGGACAACCAGAACCTGATCGACATGCTGCGCGCGCCGGCGCTGGCGCATCCGCATTCCCTGACAGAGCAGTTGCAGTTCATCGCTGCGCGCTGGGCCGGCCTGGTTGGCGAATATGTCTATCGCTTGCTCAGCGGCCTCGATCTGATCCAAGAAGAGACCCGTCCCAGCTTCACCGGCCCTGGCCCGGCTCAGGCGCCCGTCTACGACCATGCCACCCTGGTGGCGATGGGCATCGGCCTGCCCGGTCCCGACATCGAACGCTACAGCCCCGACCGCGACTGGATGCCGCGCCTGGTGCTCATGGCCAAGAACTCCTACGTCTGGCTCGACCAGTTGTCGCGCAAATATCAGCGTGAAGTGCGCCGGCTGGACCAGATCCCCGACGAGGAACTGGATCAACTGGCGCGCTGGGGCATCACCGGCCTGTGGCTGATCGGCGTGTGGGAGCGCAGCCCCGCCTCGCAGCGCATCAAACAACTGTGCGGCAATCCCGATGCGCTGCCCTCAGCCTATTCGCTGTACGACTATCGCATCGCCGGTGATCTGGGCGGCGAGGCGGCGATGGACAACCTGCGCGCGCGCGCGGGTCGGCGCGGCATTCGCCTCGCCAGCGACATGGTGCCCAACCACATGGGCATCGACTCGCCCTGGGTCATCAATCATCCCGACTGGTTCATTTCGCTGCCATATCCGCCTTTCCCGACCTACACCTTCAACGGGCCGGATCTTTCAAAAGACGAGCGGGTGGGCATCTTTCTCGAAGATCATTACTACAACCGCACCGACGCGGCGGTGGTGTTCAAGCGTCTCGACCGCTGGACCGGCAGTGAGTTGTACATTTATCATGGCAACGACGGCACCAGCATGCCGTGGAACGACACGGCGCAGTTGAACTATCTCAACCCGGCAGTGCGCGAGGCGGTCATTCAGACCATTCTGCACGTGGCGCGCCAGTTCCCCATCATCCGCTTCGACGCTGCGATGACGCTGGCCAAACGGCACTTCCAGCGCCTGTGGTTCCCAGAGCCGGGCACGGGCGGCGCCATCGCCTCGCGCGCCGGCCTGGGTCTGACGCGCCAGCAGTTTGATGAGGCCATGCCGGAGGAGTTCTGGCGCGAGGTGGTCGATCGCGTGGCCCGCGAAGCCCCCGACACGCTGCTGCTGGCCGAGGCGTTCTGGATGATGGAGGGCTACTTCG
>Ga0272446_1000773_pt1:0-47500 | contig 48635 bp, 39 predicted proteins | sample YNPCB0061_FD_194587 | JGI IMG/M metagenome (GOLD analysis project Ga0272446, IMG submission 194587) | Hot spring microbial mat communities from Yellowstone National Park, WY, United States - YNP-CB-006-1 | ecosystem: Environmental > Aquatic > Thermal springs > Hot (42-90C) > Sediment...
TGCCAGCAGCAGCGGAAAATCGTCAATCCGTTCTGTGGTTATCGTCAGCTCTGTGTTCATCCCCAGAGCTTACCAATGAATTCACGTTTTCACCAGATTTTTCAGCGAATGGACAGTTATTTCATGTCAACTTCTTCTCAAATGTGCTCGGGCTGTCCGTGGCAATGGATGTCATCCTGCCGCAGCCAGCGCCGGGGGGACAGCGGCGCAAACAGAAGCTGCCGGTGCTTTGGCTGCTTCATGGCCTTTCCGATGACCACACGATCTGGCAGCGGCGCACATCGATCGAGCGCTACGTCGAGCCGCTCCAGTTGGCGGTGGTGATGCCCGCAGTCGACCGCAGCTTCTACACCGATATGGCGCAGGGCAACCGCTACTGGACCTACATCAGTGAAGAGTTGCCAGCGTTGGCGCGTGCGTTCTTCCCGCTCTCGGCGCAACGCGAGGACAACTTCGTGGCCGGGCTGTCGATGGGTGGCTACGGCGCCTTCAAGCTGGCGTTGAGTCACCCTTCCCGTTTTGCTGCCGCCGCCAGCCTTTCCGGCGCATTGCACAACTTCGCCGAGGATGCCGCAGCCAGCAATGATCCGGGCTGGACGGCGGAGCTGACGCGGATTTTCGGCGATCTGGCGAAGTTCACCGGCGGACCAAACGACATTTACCATCTGGCGGCACGCGTGGCAAAGGGGAAAACACCACCACCACAGCTTTTCCAGTGCTGTGGCACAGAAGATTTCTTGTATGAGGGCAACCTGCGCTTCAAGGCGCACGCCGAGGCGTTGGGGCTTCCGCTCACCTATACAGAAGGTCCGGGCGAACACGTGTGGAGCTACTGGGACATGATGATCCAGCGCGTGCTGGAGTGGCTGCCCCTGTCAGAAAGGAGCCAGCGATGAACCAGGAATCACCTGGGCAACTGAAAGCGGTGGACAGCGGCGTGCGCGTGCGGCGCTATCCGCGCAACATCTACGTCACGACCGCCGCCTCCTTGCTGACGGACATCTCCAGCGAGATGGTTGTCTATCTCGTGCCGCTCTTTTTGGCCGGTGTATTGAAGACCTCGACGCCTTTGATCGGGTTGATCGAAGGTGTGGCGGAGACGACCGCCGCACTGACCAAGCTGGCGTCCGGCTATCTCTCCGACCGCATTGGCAACCGCAAATGGCTGGCGGTGGCAGGCTATGCGCTCTCTTTGTCGGTCAAGCCCTTCCTGGCGACTGCGACTTCCTGGTCAGCGGTCTTTGGTGCGCGTTTCGGCGATCGCCTGGGCAAGGGCATCCGCACTGCGCCGCGCGACGCGATCATCGCCGACAGCATCGGCGCCGAACGCCGCGGGGATGCTTTTGGCTTCCAGCGCGCGGGCGACACGCTGGGCGCATTCATCGGCCTGGCGATCGCGATTCTGATCGTCTACTTTCTCCAGCAAGGCAGCTTTGCGTTGGCGGGCGTCACCTTCTCCACCATCGTCTGGTTGTCGATGCTTCCCGCCGCCGCTGCGGTGGTGCTGCTGGCCTGGGGTTTGCAGGAGCGCAGCAAAACGCCAGCCAGCGCAGGAAAAAGCGCCGCGCGGCTGTCGCTGACGGCATTTGACCCACGCTTTCGTGTGGCGCTGATCAGCGTGGCGCTGTTCACGCTCGGCAATTCCGCCGATGCCTTCATCGTGCTGTTGGCGCAAGATCGCGGCGCCAGCGTGCTGACAACGCTCTTGATGGTGCTGCTCTTCAACGGCGTTTACACGGTGTTTGCGCAACCCTTCGGTCGGCTTTCCGATCGCATCGGCCGGCTGCGCGTGATCCAGCTTGGCTGGGGCTTCTACGTTCTGGTCTACCTGGGTTTTGCACTGAGCAATAGCGTGTGGCAGATCGCCGTGCTGTGGGCGCTCTATGGCCTCTACTACGCCATGACTGAAGGCGCCGTCAAATCGCTGGTGGCCGATCTGGTGCCGAGCGCGCAACGCGGGGCTGGCTACGGCTGGCTCAACGGCACGATCGGCTTGATGGCGCTGCCAGCTTCGCTGATCGCCGGGCTGCTCTGGCAGGCGATTGCACCGTCGGCCGCGTTTGTCTTCGGCGCGTTGATGGCGGGTGTGGCGCTGTTGATCATCATGCGCTTACACAGGATGTCGTCGGTGGCGCAAACCGACTGATTTCCAGATTGGCTGCTCATATCGCCGCCCGTCAGGCGTCAGGCGTCACGAGTGACTTGTGACGCCTGACTTGCCAACCTGGCGAACAATGACAGTCCACCTGCGCGCAGTGTCGAAGCACAGTGCAGAAAGGAACGCTTGCCAATGAAGGTTCTCCGCTGGCTGCTAACGCTTGGCGGGATCACGCTCATGCTGATGGGGATGGTCATATTTGCCCACGCGCTGACCGCACCACCCCTGGTAAAGCCGCTCCGCCCCGCGCAGGTCGCCATGCAGCCGCGCGCCGCCGGGGTCACGCGGCTGGCCGTCATCGGCGACTTTGGCGCGAACAACCAGGCCGAAGCCGATGTTGCAACGCTGGTGGCAGGCTGGCAGCCGGATGCTGTGCTCACCGTGGGCGACAACAACTATCCGGACGGGAGCGCCACCACCATCGACGCCAACATTGGCAAATACTACGCCGCCTTCATCCATCCATACCAGGGCGACTATGGCCCCGGCGCGACCAGCAATCGCTTCTTTCCTGCATTGGGGAATCACGACTGGCGCACCACGCGCGGCGCACCACCGCTGCCCTACCCATCGCTCGATTACTTCGCGTTGCCGGGCAACGAGCGCTACTATGACGTGATCGTCGGGCCTGTGCACGTGTTTGTGGTGGACAGCGACCCCCACGAACCAGATGGCATCGAGGCCACCTCCTTTCAAGCCGATTGGCTGCGCAACGCGCTCCAGGAATCCACTGCACCGTGGCGGATCGTTGCCATGCATCATCCGCCCTATTCGTCATCCACGGTGCACGGTTCGACGCCAGCATTGCAGTGGCCGTATGCCTCCTGGGGCGCCACCGCCGTCCTGGCTGGCCATGACCACAGCTACGAACGCATCCTGCGCGATGGCATCGTCTACTTCGTCAATGGCATCGGCGGCGCCGACTTGTATCCGCTGGGCGCGCCAGTGGCTGGCAGCCAGCTCCGCTTCAACGCCGACTACGGCGCCATGCTGATCGAGGCCACCACGGAGGTCATGACGTACACGCTGGCGACGCGCACCGGCGCCATTCAGGATGTCTACGTGCAGCGCGCAGTTGACTACCCACCACCGGCCGCGCCGCACCATGCCGACCTCACCCTCCGCGTCACAGGTAGTGAGAACGACGCCGAAGAATCGCTGACCACCCATCAGGTGACGCTCACCAGCACCGACCTGGAGTTCGTCAGCGATCCAGACCATCCCGGCGAGACGCAACTGGTGGGGATGCGTTTCACGGATGTGGCTGTGCCGCCGGGCTACTCGATCCAACGCGCGTATCTGGAGCTTACGGTCGATGAAAGCGCCGACAGTGCGACTTCGCTCATCTTTGCCGGCGAAGCCAGCGATGCGGCGCCGCCATTCCAGGCGCGCGCCAGCGATCTTTCCGCACGCCCACGCACACAGGCGCGCGTCGCCTGGAACGCGATTCCAGCCTGGACGGTGGTGGGCGCCCGCTGGCGCAGCCCAAACCTGGCGCCAATTGTACAGGAGATCGTTGACCAGCCCGGCTGGCAGTCAGGAAAGCCGTTGGTGCTATTGGTCGAGGGTGCAGGCCGACGCACGGCGGAAGCCTTCGACGGCGACCCGGCGGCGGCGCCCCTGTTGACCATCGAACTGATCCTGCCTCATCAGCTCTTCCTGCCCACGGCGCAACGCCCGTGACGCAACCGATCGCCGTGCGCACGACAATCGTTTGTTCATCGCATTGTCCGAATCCTGACGCGCCCAGGTACAATGGCATGGCAAACATTTTGCCCCGCCTGGTTGACTGCTGATCCGCCGGGCGATGTTAAGACTTTCTGAGGCGTTGAGACTTCCTGAAACGTTGCGCCCGCAATCCAGACATCCACATGGAACCTGCAACCATGAACAATCAGTCTTCTGTTTCGTTTCACTCCATCGCCCGCTGGTTGCTGTCGCTGTTGGCAGCGGCTGGCTACCTGATGTCGGCGGCGCGACCGCTTGCGGCGCAGGGCGGCTTCAACCTGCCCTATGGCTTCATCCAGGAAGGCGTCGTGATGGGGCTGAATCTGCCCACCAGCTTTGCGCTGGCGCCGGATGGCCGCATCTTCATCGCCGAAAAGGCGGGCCGCGTGCGCGTCTATCAAGGCGGCGAATTGTTGCCCGATCCCTTCATCGACATGACCACCGAGGTCAACGACGCCGCCGATCGCGGGCTGATGGGCATCGCCGTCGACCCGGCGTGGCCGGATCGCCCTTACGTCTACGTCGCCTTCGTCTACGACCCGCCGGAGATCAAGGATCGCAATCCCAGCGGGGCGCGCGTCTCGCGCGTCGTGCGGCTGACGGCGGACGCCGCCAATCTCAACGTCGCCGTGCCAGGCAGCGGCGTCGTGTTGGTGGGTGCGAACAGCACCGCCGACTACGTCGGCAACCCGGATCAGGGCGACGCCGAGCCGTTCTCGTGCCGGGATGAAGCTGGTCGGCCCGTGCGCGATTGCATCGCCGCCGAAGGCACCGCTCACACCATCGACATGCTCAAATTTGGGCCGGAAGGCGCGCTCTACGTCTCGGTGGGCGATGGCATCGTCAACAGCAAAGGCAACGCGCGCGCGTTGGACATCGACAGCCTCAACGGCAAGATTCTGCGCATCGACCCGGACACCGGCGAAGGGCTGGCGAGCAATCCCTTCTTCGATGGCGACCCCGGCAGCAACCGCTCCAGGGTCTTTGCGCTGGGGATGCGCAACCCCTTTCGCTTTACGGTCGACCCGCGCAACGGGCGCGTCATCGTGGGTGAGGTGGGCAACGAAAAATGGGAGGAGATCAACATCGGCGGGCCGGGCGCCAACTTTGGCTGGCCGTGCTACGAAGGGCCGGAGGAGGCCGCCACCTACGCCAACTGCGACGCCTTCCGCAGCGGTGAATGGACGGTGACGCACGGCGTCTACAGCTATCGGCACACGACCAAACCGCAGCGCGGCGCGGCCATCGGCGGCGACCTTTATCTGGGACGCAGCTTCCCGGCGCTCTATCGCGGCGCATACTTCTACCATGATTTCAACGGCGGCGTTACCAACTTCCTGACCTTTGGCGGCGACGGCAGCGTGACCGACAACGAGTTCGCCACCAACATGCCCGGCATCGTGCAGATCACGGCGACGGACGACGCACTGTACGCGCTGTCGATCATCCTCGGCGGCATCTGGCGCATCCGCTACGTGCCGGGTGGCGACCAGCCGCCCACCGCCGCCGCAACTGCGGAGCCAACTGGCGGCGCAGCGCCGCTGGAAGTCGCTTTCTCCAGCAGGCGCAGCACCGACCCGGAGCAGAGCATCGTCGGTTATCAATGGGACTTCGGCGATGGGGAGAGCAGCAGTCAAGCCAACCCAACGCACACATACACCGAAAACGGCGTCTACCAGGTGACGTTGACCGTGACCGACTCGGCGGGCAGCACCAGCGCCGCTACGCTGGAAATCCTGGTCGGCAGCGAACCGCCTGTGGCCGAAATTCTGGCGCCAGGCGACGGCGCCAGGTTTCGCATCGGCGAGGAGATCACCTTCCGCGGGCGCGGCGTCGATCCCGACGACGGCGAACTGGGCGACGGGCGGTTGGCGTGGTCGGGCATCTTGCACCACAACGAACACATCCACTACGACGCCGTCAAGGCAACCGGGGCCGAAGGCAGCTTTGTCTTTGCGGATCACGGCGACAACACCTACCTGGAACTCTGTCTCACTGTGACCGACAGCCAGTCGCTGCAAGACCAGCAGTGCGTGGACATCAAGCCGCAGGAGGTGACCTACACCTTCAACAGCGCACCGAGCGGGCTACGCATCACCTATGCCGGCAGCAGCTATACGACGCCCTTCAAGGTGAAGACCTACATCAACGCCAAACGCATCATCGAGGCGCCGCTGACGACCGCGGACGGGCTGACCTTCGCGAGTTGGTCGGATGGCGGCGACGCAGTGCACGACATCGTAATCGAGGATGGCGACCGAGTGCTGACCGCGATCTACACCGACGGCAGCGGCGAAGCGCCGGAGGCGGCGGTGGACGAAGCCGCGCTGGAGGCGGCGCCGCTGGTCACGCCGGAGGAGGACGCCGCCGCAATGGGGGCAGCGGCGGCAGCCGCACCGGAAGCAACGCCCGCGCCGGTGGAGGTCGACGAACCCACTGCAGACGCGCCAGCGGCGAGCGCGGGCGTCATCCGCGCTGAACTCTGGCGCAACGTGGCGGGCAATGACCTGGACGCCTTTGTCAAAACGCCGCAGTTCAGGCACGACGCGCCGGAGATCGTCGAGCTGGAGCGGCTGGCCTTCCCACGTGGCAGCGGCGACAGCTACGGCGTGCGCATCCGTGGCTATCTCATCCCGCCGGAAAGCGGCGACTACCGCTTCTTCCTCTCCGCCGACGATCGCGGCGCGCTCTCACTCAGCACCGACGCCGACCCGGCCAACAAGATCGTCGTCGCCTACACGCCGGACTGGACCAGCCCGGAGGTCTACGACAAGTACCCGGAGCAGGCGACCGGTCTGCTTCCCCTTGAGGCGGGTGAACGCTACTACTTCGAGGTGCTCTACAAGCAGGCCGACGGCAAGGACAATCTCTTTGTCGCCTGGGAGCGGCCGGGGGGCGCACGTGAAGTGATCGGCGCGCAGTATATTGAGCCGTATCAATAGGTCGGGAAGCCCTCCACATGCCTGGCAAAATAGCGCCCCCAGTGCGGCTGGCGCCCGTCGATGTCGACAAAGCCATACTCATCGGACAGTCCCCACGAGCTGTAGACGCCGCCGCTCTTCCGCATAACGTTCGGATCGGCAGCCAACGCCGCGACCGCGCGCCCAACGAAGTACGGCGTTTCTGAGGCGATGAAGTGCGGGTCTTTCTGCGCTCCGGCCTGCCAGTTGGCTTCCGTCACGCCAAAAAGGTCGAGCATCGCCTCGGAGCGCAGGAAGCCTGGCGTCACCGCCACTGCCGCCACGCCGTGTGTGCGCAGCTCCTCGCTCATGGCAAATGCCATGCGAATTACGGTGGACTTGACCAGGTCGTAGAAAAAGTTCCCGCGATAGCGCGGCGCGTCGCCGTCGGTGATCTCCACGATCAACCCGCCACCCTGCGCCACCAGCAGCGGCGCCCCATACCGCGCCGTGATGATGTGCGTATCGACCGCGCGACGAAACATGGTGAAGCCCTTGTCCAGATCAAGCTCCCAGAACGGCGCACCCCACTCCGTCAGTTCGTCGCCTCCCCACACATCGTTGACCAGGATATCCAGCCGCCCCTGCTCACGCTGAACGCGCGCAAAGAGCGCCTGCACCTGGTGAACGTCACTGTGATCGACGCGCGCAGCAATGCCCATGCCGCCATATGTCGTCACCATCTCAGCGGTCTGCTCGATAGTTTCCGGGCGCGCGCTGCCGCTGGCCAACGCGCCGCGCACGCTGCGCCCCGTACAGTAGACCGTGGCGCCAGCTTCGCCCAACATACAGGCGATGCCCCGACCCGCGCCGCGTGTGGCGCCGGCGACAACCGCAATCTTGCCCTGCAATGGTTTGCCACTCACAACCCACCTCCATTTGCTTGTGGGGTTCGCACACATCTATAATTCTACACTGTAGATTTTACAAACATAATTCTACACTATAGAATTTGTCAAATTGGGACGGAGGGTTCATGCCACGCAGACCGGGGCGACCGCCAGGCAACGCGACACTGCTGACACGGGGTGAAATCTTTGCAGCCGCGCTGCGGCTGATCGACAGCGACGGCGTAGCGGCGCTGAGCATGCGACGGCTTGCCCAAGCGTTGAACGTCGACCCGATGGCGATCTATCATCATGTGGCTGGGAAGGATGCACTGCTCGCTGGGGTGGTGGAGTCGGTGTTCCAGGAGTTGGCGACGCCTTCCACGCCCGACGAAGACTGGTGCACGCAGATACGGGCGTTTGCGCACGCCTATCGAGCGTTGGCGCGACGCCACCCCAATCTGGTGGTCGAACTGATCACGCGCACAGATGTTGCGCCGGAGGTGATTCAGCGCACCAATGAGGCGTTGTATGCAGCATTGCTGCGAAGTGGTCTGGCGCCACGGCGCGTGTTGGCCGCCGCCGATTTGCTGATCGACTTCATCCACGGTTATGAGCTCGCCGAAGAGACCGACAAGCTCATGACGCTTCAGGCGCGGCAGGCCGAGCTACAGGCGTTGGTTCAGCGTACACCTGCGCAATATCCAGCACACGCTGAAGTCGCAGCAGGATTGGCGAATGAAGAGGAAGAATCAGCTTTTGATGCGGAACTCTCGATTATCTTAGCCGGTGTGGCGGCGTTGTCGGGAGACAGTCGCTGCCAGCAGTGACTGTCTCCCGATAGGCGGCGCCCAATTGGGTCGGGAGCTGCCGCCATTCAGATGTGTGCGATTGGCATGCGGTGCGTTGCCAGCCGCTATGTCTGCACGATAACGATGGTGATTACCGCAACCCATTCCGGGTAGAGACTGCTGCGAAAAGATGGCGCTGATGACGGGGGAAGCAGTTGCGCCAGGGGTGGCTATGCCTGGAACGCACCGCCAGAACGAGGCCAGGATGAGATCGGCGCTATCCAGCGCCTGTTGAAAAACCTGGGTCGAGACGAGCACTACTCTGCAAAGAGTTCGGCTAACGGCAGCTCGAAGCCGCTCAGGACACCTTCCCCGCGTAGCACGTCATCCTCGCCCAGTTCGCTGAACTCTGTAATCGAACGAAAGACGAGCACCTTGCGCGCCCCCGGCTCCACGATCCAGACGCGTTCGACGCCGGCCGTGAAATACTCAGCGATCTTTTGGCGAATCCCCTCCCAGCGATCCGAGGGCGAGACGATCTCGACGACCAGTTCGGGCGCTGCGGTCAAAAAGGTAGTTGGCCGCTTTGGTTGGCGCGTACGAGAAATGAAGGCGACATCGACGGTGCGCACGGTGTCAGGCATACGGCGGGTATAAATGCCGACCTCACCGCTCACAACCCAACCTGGCTGGTGTCTGGCGACAAAAGTGTAGAGGGTCGCCGTCAATAAGGCCTCCAACATACCGTGCTCTGCTTGCGTCGGACTCATTTGCACAAGTTCTCCCTGGATCAGTTCAGCACGGCCAACATCGCCCAGCTCTAGCAGCGCTTCGCCAGTGAGCAGGGTCGGTTTTTCCAGAACTACACTCATGGTGGCGACCTCCTTATCAGACAGTAGACGATCCGTTGCAAGGTAGTATATCATCGGCGCGCCGCGGTCTGGCTACACCCTACAAGTGCACATGGGCTGAAATAGACCAAGGGTGTTGCGTTCAGCGTGTTGCGTTCAGCGTGTTGCGTGCTGCGTGTTGGGCGGCGAGACGGAGCGCGCAGCACGGAATCAGCGGCTTATTTGCGCCCCTGAGCGCCAGGAGTCACGCCTGGTCGCTGGCGGGATTGTACGCCGGCAGCACCTGTACAACCGCTTCCGGCGGCAGGTGGCTGATGTCGTTGATGTACACGCTGCGCCACTGTGCACCATCCCAAATCACTTCGGAGACAGCGCAGTTGTGCGGATCCCAGCGCACCCAATCCCCGGAGTTGCCGCCGAACCAGATGTCCAGCAGCGCGCTGATGATGCCGCCGTGCGTGACGAGCACGATGCGCTGGTCGGGGTGACGCGCCGCCAGACGCTGCACTGCCGCCACCGCGCGCTGACCAAAGCTGACCGGCGACTCGCCATTGGGCGGGGTGAAAGTCGGATCTTGCGCCCAACGCCCCCACAAATTTTCTGTCTCGGACAGGTCGCGGAAGGTGCGCCCCTCCCAATCGCCGATGCTGAATTCGCGCAGGCCCTCGTCGATCACCGGCTCCAGCCCGATGGCGGCGGCAATGGCGGCGGCAGTCGTGCGTGCGCGCGGCAGCGGGGAAACATACAGGGCATCGACCGGCGCCTTCGCCTGCATGGCGCGGAAACGCTCCCCGGTGGCGCGCACCTGAAGTTCACCACGCGCCGTCAGCGGTGCATCGAGTGCTCCGTGCCACCGCTGCTCATGATTAGCTGTCGTCTCGCCATGGCGCACCAGCACGACCTGTGTTGTCGTCATCCGTAGTCCTCACTCTGTATTACCTGAAAAATCGAAAAAAAACGCTGGATGGATTGACACCCCTCTTGCCACATGTTACACTGTGCGCACGATGACGCCAAAGCAGTCCAGGGTTTGTAGCCCGCGCGCCAGGTTTGAGAGGAAGCCCTCCGGATGAATGCATCTGGAACTTTGTGCGCGGCATGAGCAGGACGCTGCTCGGATTGACCTGACAAAGCTCTCCAGACGGAGAGCTTTTTTATTTGCGCCTGGACTTACGCAGATTCTAATGGGTCACCTTCCTGGAAGCTGAGAGCTTCCAGGAAGGTTGCTGAGCTAAATGCGTAAGTCCTGTGGCCTGTCCCGTCGTCGTGACAGCAGTTTTGGGGGAGTGCGTTGCGTGTTGCGCGGACCCGCCAACGCGACAAGTGCGAGACGCAACACGCAGTCGATTGACCGGAAAACCGCAAATTCAGGAAGCAAGATGATCAAGGTTGGCATCGCCGGCTCGACCGGCTACACAGGCATTGAACTGGTGCAACTGCTGCAGCGGCACCCTCACAGCAAAATCGTCTGGATCACCAGCGAAAGCAGCGCTGGCAAGCCGCTCTCTGAGGTGCACGCCGTGCCGTGGCGCTATCCGCTGATTACGCTGGAGGAAGCCTACACGCGAGCGCCAGAGGTGGATGTCGCCTTCCTGTGTCTGCCGCACGGCCAGTCCATCACAGCCGCGCGCACCTTTGCCGAGTCTGGTGTTGCCGTCATCGACCTGAGCGCCGACTTTCGGCTTGCCAGCGCCGACGCCTATCGCCGCTGGTATGGATTGGAGCACACTGCGCCGGAATTGTTGGGGCGCTTCGTTTACGGGCTATGCGAGGTGAACCGGGAGCGGTTGCGCGGCGCCCGCCTGATCGCGGCGCCTGGCTGCTACCCGACGACGGTCAACCTGGGGCTCTTTCCGCTGGCGAAGGCGGGTTGGCTGGGCGAGCGCGTCATTGTGGACAGCAAGAGCGGCGTCAGCGGCGCGGGGCGCACTGCCAAGCTGCCCTATCTCTTTGTCGAAGCCAACGAAAACATGACGCCCTACAACATTGGCTATCGCCATCGTCACATCGCCGAGATGGAGCTGGTGCTCAATGGCGTTGCGCCGAACGGAGGCTGCCATTTCACTTTTTCCCCCCATCTACTGCCCGCCAATCGCGGCATTCTGAGCACGATGTATGTGCGCGTGCCCGCTGGCGTCACCGAGATGCAGATTCGCAACCTCTACGCCGAGACATATGCCGGGGAACCGTTCATTCACCTGCTGCCAGCAGGGCAACAGGCGACGCTGCGCCACACGGTCTACACCAATCGCTGCGCCATCAGCATCACGGCGGACGATCCCGGCGATCCGGCGTGTCGCGATTTTATCATTGTCAGCACGGAGGACAATCTGATCAAAGGCGCCAGCGGTCAGGCCATTCAGTGCATGAATATCGCTTTTGGTCTGGACGAGACCGCCGGTCTGCTGTAGCGGCGCCATCTGGCTTGTGTTTACTGCCGCCTGGCGCCTCGCCGTCGAGTGGAATGGGAGAGGGTAATGAGTACGGAAAAGCGTGAAGATCGCTATATCGTCGTGCTGAAGGTCGGCGGCAATGAGCTAGACGACCCGGATTTTCTGGTGGGGTTGGTGAACGCCGTCGCAGCAGTGCGCAGTGAGGGCCAGGCGCCTGTGATCGTGCATGGCGGCGGCAAAGCCGTCACCGACTTGCAGGCGCGGCTGGGGCTAAAGGAGCAGCGCGTCGAGGGACTGCGCGTCACCGATGCGGCCAGCATGGACGTGGTCGAAATGGTGCTGAGTGGGTTGATGAACAAGCGCATCGTGCGCGCGCTGGTCAACGCTGGTCTGCACGCCGCCGGCATCAGCGGCGTCGATGACGGCACGATCTACGTTGAAAAAATGTGGCATCCGCTGGGCGATCTCGGTCGCGTCGGCGAAGTGCAAGATGTGGACGACCACCTGCTGCGCACGCTGATCGCCGCCGACATCATCCCGGTGATCAGCCCGGTGAGCTTTGGGGCGCTGGACGCGCTGAGCTACAACGTCAATGCCGACCACGCCGCCACCGCCATTGCCGCCAAACTGGGTGCGATCAAGCTGATCTTCATCAGCAATGTGCCGGGCATCCTGGTCGCTGATCGCGTCGTGCGCGCTGTAACAGCCAGCCAGGCCGAACAATGGATCGAGGAGGGCATCATCTTCGGCGGCATGATCCCAAAGGTGCGCAGCGCAGTTGAGGCGGTGCGCAACGGCGTGGCGCAGGCTGTGATTACCAACCTCGCCGGGGTGCAAGACGGAACAGGCACAGGCGTTATTGGCAGTCGATAGATTATTCGTCAAACGTCACCCGGCAGGCGTCCCTGTCAGGGAAGGCGTAAGCGGCGCATGGCTGGTGCACGTGGGCGCAGCCGCTGGCTGCGTGTTGCGTGTCATGTGTTGCGTGTCATGTGTTGCGTAACGAGACGCAGCACGCAACACATGACACGCAACACGGGCGCCTCCACTAGTGGCGCATGAGGAGTATGGAGGCAGCATGAATGCACAGGAAGTGATTGAGCTGGAACAGAGTCATGTGCTCGGCGTCTATGGCCGCGCGCCCTTTGTGCTGGAACGCGGTGAAGGCAGCACACTCTACGACACCGAGGGGCGCGCCTATCTGGATTGCGTGGCCGGGATTGCAGTCAACGCGCTGGGTTATCACGACGCCGGCGTGACGCAGGCGCTGCAGGCCGCCGCCGCAACGGGAATGCTGCACGTCAGCAACCTCTATCACACGGCGCCACACGCCCGGCTGGCTGCGCTGCTCTGCGAAAGCAGCTTCGCCGACAAGGTGCACTTCTGCAACAGCGGCGCCGAGGCGAATGAAGGCGCCTTCAAGTTCGCCCGCCGCTACGGTCGCGCTCACGGCGGCGAAGACAAGGTGGAGATTCTCGCCTTCACCAACGCCTTTCACGGTCGCACGATGGGAGCGCTGGCCGCCACCCCACGTCCCAAATATCAGGACCCCTTCAAGCCACTAATGCCGGGCGTGCGCTTTGCCGGGTTCAACGATCTGGCGAGCGCGCGTGCGCAGATGGACGACCGCATCTGCGCCATCATCGTCGAGCCCATCCAGGGCGAGGGCGGCGTCCACGTGGCGACGCCGGAGTTCCTGGCAGGGCTGCGGCGCCTGGCAGATGAATTCAATGCACTGCTGATCTACGACGAGGTGCAATGCGGCGTCGGGCGCACGGGCAGCCTGTGGGCGCACCAGGGCTACGGCGACGGCAAGGACCGGGACGCTTTTGCGCCGGACATCCTGACCGCCGCCAAACCTCTCGCCGCCGGTCTACCCATCGGCGCAATTCTAATGCGCCAGCGCGTGGCCGAGGCGATCCACAAGGGCGACCACGGCAGCACCTTCGCCGGCGGGCCGCTGGTGACGAGCGTGGCGCACCATGTCGTGACACGCATCGCACAGCCCGAATTCCTGGCCGCAGTTCAGGCCAAGGGTAAACTGTTGCACGATCTGCTGGCGGAGATCAACAGCCCGCACATTGTCGAAATTCGCGGCAAAGGGTTGATGGTCGGCGTCGAGCTGGACATCGAGGCGGCGGATATCGTCAATCGCGGCTACGCTGAAGGGCTGATCCTGGTCAACGCCGGGCCGAACGTGCTGCGTCTGGTTCCGCCGCTCGTCATCACGACGGCGGAGATTCATGATGTTGTGGCGCGCTTGACGCGCATTTTGCACGCGCTGTGACGCGCTTTCCCATCGCACTGCTTTTCACGAGGAATAGAAGAGATGCCGATCATCATTCAACCAGCCGAAGAGGCGCATGTGCTCCCGATCACCGACATGGTGAATCGCTTTGCCGCCGAGAACCTCATGCTGCCGCGCACCGAAGAGAGTGTCCGCCAGACACTCGCCGACTGGCTGGTGGCAGTCGAGCTCGATGCACCGCCAGACGCTCCGCCGATCCTGGCGTGCGGTGCGCTGGTGCCGTTGACCGAGACCCTGGTGGAGTTGCGTTCGCTGGCTGTACATCCCAGCCAGCAAGGCAAGGGGTTGGGCGGCCACGTGGTGAACCATCTCGTTCAGATGGCGCGTCAGCGTGGCTATCATCAAATCTGTGCACTGACGTTGCGCGAAAATTTCTTCGTGCGGCTGGGCTTCGAGCTGGTGGATCGCTGGAGCATCAGCCCAAAGGTGTGGCAGGCGTGCATTTACTGCCCCAAATTCCATCGTTGCGACGAGGTGGCCGTCATGATGAACCTGGTCGAGACGCCACAGACCGCCGCGCACCCACTGGCGCAGCCCGCCGGCTGGAGCAACCTGCTCAAGTGGAGCGAGTGGCAGCCGCTCAAGCTGGCGTATAAGCAGAAGTCTGGTTGAAGGAGAGAGTTCGTGAAGGCATTACTGGTTTTGCAGGATGGCGCAGTCTATGAGGGCGAGGCTTTCGGCGCAGCGAAGACTGTCGTCGGCGAGGTGGTCTTCAACACGAGCCTGACCGGCTACCAGGAGATCATCACCGACCCATCCTATCGCGGGCAGATGGTCTGCATGACGCTGGCGCACGTTGGCAACACTGGCGTCAACGCTGAGGATGTCGAAAGCGACCAGCCGCAGGTGACAGCCTTCATTGTGCGCGAGGTGAGCCCCGTCGTCTCCAACTGGCGCGCCAACGCGACGTTGCACGATTACCTGGCGCGTCACGGCATCCCCGGCATCAGCGAGGTGGACACGCGCGCGCTGACGCGGCGCCTGCGCGACAAGGGCGTGCTGCACGGCGCGCTCTGCACCGATGGCACGCACACCGTCGAGGAATTGCTGGCATTGGCGCGCAGCTGGGAAGGGCTAGACGGGCGCGACCTGGTGCGCGAAGTCACCTGCGCCGAGCCGCACCACTGGATCGACGGCACACGTGTGGAATGGACGCCGGTGCCAGCCGGACGCAACGCCAGCATCGCCGCCACACCGCAAGCCGACCCGACGCAACCGCTGGTGGTGGCCTATGACTTCGGCATCAAGCAGAACATCTTACGTCGGCTGACCAGCCACGGGCTGCGCGTGATGGTCGTTCCCGCCACAACCCCGGCAAGCGAAGTGTTGGCGCTACAGCCAGACGGCATCTTCCTGAGCAACGGGCCGGGCGACCCGGCAGGCGTGCCCTACGCCGCCGCCGCTGTGCACGAGCTGCTGGAGACGAACATCCCCACCTTTGGCATCTGTCTCGGCCATCAGATCATCGGGCTGGCGTTGGGGGCGCGCACCTACAAGCTCAAGTTTGGACATCATGGCGGCAACCAGCCGGTGAGCGATGTGGACGCCACCAACGTGCAGATCACGGCGCAGAATCACAACTATGCGGTGGACGAAGACACCTTGCCCGCCAACGTCATCGTGACGCATCGCAACCTGAATGACGGCACGGTCGAGGGCTTACGCCTCAGCGATCGGCCGGTCTTCTGCGTCCAATATCACCCGGAAGCCAGCCCCGGCCCGCACGACGCCGATCTGCTCTTCGCGCGCTTCGCCGGGCTGGTCAAGACGCACCAGAATCAGGAATAGAACGCGGACGGTGCGGATTAGGCGGATTCACGCGGATTTGTTTTGATCCGCGCACATCCGCTCGATCAGCGTCCTCCGCGTTCTATTGTTTGGAGGAAATCCAATGCAGGAGAATTTGCGGGTGCGCGTGGGGCGGCGCGTGCAGGTGGTGTTGATGCATCAGGACGACAGCGAGGAGCCGCTGACGCTGGACATCGTCGCCGATGGGGCTGCCGACTTCGAACAGGGATTGCTTGGGGAAGGGACGCCGCTGGCGAAGGCGCTGGCCGGGCGGCGCGGCGGCGAGATCGTTGACTATCGCGTGGGCGATCTGCGTCAGGTGCGCGTGCTGACGGTGACGCGCAGCCCCGCTGACCTGGACTTGAGTTCCGCTGCACGCCGTCAGGAGATCATCGACAAGGCCGTGAGCGAATCGGATCGCACCAATGCGCTCAATTTTGCCTCCTCGTTTTCCAGCAAGTGGGGTGGCTACGAGCCGGAAGGGATCGAGGTGTGGGAGCAGGGTGAATGAGGTGGTCGTCCCTCCCTGATGCTCACGGCTTGATGCCCAACGCCGCCAGCCGTTTCCCCATCTCCTCGCCCAAGGCCAGCAGCGCATTCGCCGGGCGGATCATCACCTCAAAGTCCACAATGCGTCCGTCGGCGTCCAGCCGGATCAGGTCGATGCCCTTGAGCGAAAGCCCGCCGATGAAGGCGCTGAACTCCAGCGCCGCGCTGTCGCCCGCCACAAACTGCCGGTGATAGCGAAAGTCCCGAAAGACCTGGATCACTGTTTGCAGTAGCCCCGCCACCGCACGCCTGCCCTGATAGGGCGTAAAGGCGAAGGGCGAGCGAAACTCCACATCTTCGGCCAACATGTCCGGCAACGCGCGGCTATCGCCGGATTCGATCATAGCGTGCCAGCGCGCCAGGAAATCATCCATTTGTGGATCAACCATGACATCACTCGTCCTTTGTCAACCAATGGAACGCGGATAACATGGATCGGGCGGATCGTTTCATCCGCGTTGATCCGCCCGATCCGCGTTATCCGCGTTCTGTTTCTACCTTGTGGCGCTGCGACCTATTCGAAGATCCAGCGATCCGTGGCGCGCTGCCACTCAACCAACTCTTCGCCAAACCAGAGTGCGATTTCAGTGGCGGCGGTTTCCGGCGCGTCGCTGGCGTGCACCAGGTTGCGTCCGATCTCCAGCGCAAAGTCGGCGCGGATGCTGCCCGGCGCCGCCTCGAAAGGACGGGTGGCGCCGACGGTCTGGCGCACGGCGACGACGGCGTTCGTGCCCTCGACCACCATCGCCACCACCGGTGCGCTGGTGATGTAGCTGATCAGCCCGGCGAAGAAGGGCTTGCCCTCGTGAACAGCATAATGACGGCGCGCCAGTTCGTCACTCACCTGCAGCATCTTCATGCCCACGATCTTCAGCCCGCGGCGTTCGAAGCGGCTGATAATCTCGCCGATCAGCCCGCGCTGCACACCATCCGGTTTCACCATGACAAAAGTGCGTTCCATTTTGATTGACTCCTCAATTTGTTTTTGGTTGATTGGCAAATGCCAGGCTACGAGTCTACATCCTGCACGTCGACTTGCGCCAACAAAGCCGCCTCGCGAATCGTCACACGCAGCGGCGTCGCCGGGCGCTCCCATGGGATGCGCAACCACGCCTGCACGAACTCGCCGTCGGGGTCCATCGACTGGATCGGGTTGCGCGCCAGGGCGCGATCGTCGGCATCGCCCAGCGCGGCCAGCACGACCCACGCCAACAGCGTGTGCGGGCTGCGTGATGTCAGGTGTCGCGCCAGGTGGTGCGCCTCCTGACGCGCGCCTTGTTGCCACAACGCCACCATCCAATTCACCTGAAAATCCAGCCGTTTGGGTTCCGCCTTGACCAGGCGGCGATAGACGTTGGCGGCGTGCGCCCAACGTCCGGCATGAAGATAGATGCTGCCCAGCGCGGCGCTGTCCAGTCGCAGCCGGTCGCTCTCCCCCAGATGCGTGCGCATCAAGCCGCTGCGAATCTCCGGGTCGTAGGGGTGACACTGAAAGGCGCGCCGCCACATGCCGCGCGCAGGGGCAAGCAGCCCCTTCTGCTCGACGGCGTAGGCTAACGATCGCCAGGCAACGGCATTGCCCGGATCGGCCTGGAGCAGCCGCCGCGCCCAATCTTCGCCTTCCTGCCAGCGCTTGAGCTCCCACGCGGCGCGAATCAACCGCGCATAGGTGGTCAGGTGGCGCGGCAGCCGAACCAGCACGACGCGCGCCAGCGCCGCCGCCGCTTCCGCGTCACCGGCGCCAAGTCGAAGCTCCATGGCGCGGCTGATCTGCGCCAGCTCGACAACGGTCTCGCCGGGCGTGCGGGGCGGCGGCAGTGCGGATTTGTCACTCATGGTCAGATGCCAAAGTCGTCGCCCCAATCCAGCCAGCGTGAGGGCAGCGAATAGTAGGCGCCGTCACGGATGTTGTGCAGCATCTTCAGTTGCCCAAAGAGATTGTGCACACTCCGCTCGTCGGCGTGAGAAGGGCCAAAGGGATCGCTGGGGTGCGTTGATTCGCCGCGCAAGACCTGGAACGTCGTCAACACAGAATGCGCCAGCACCTGGAGATGGTAGCCGCCTTCCAGCACACAGACCAGCCGTCCACCGCACAATTCGTCGGCCAGCGCCATCAATTCCTGCGTCAACGCGGCATAGCCGGTGATGCTGAGCCCCATGCTTGCCAGTGGGTCGAGCCAGTGCGCATCGAAGCCCGCCGAGAGAATGATCAATTGTGGGCGGAAGCGTCTCGCCACCGGCGCCAGGATGCGCTGGAATGCTTCAAGATAGCCTTTGTCGCCCACGTGCGGCGGGAAGGGAACGTTGACGGTCGAACCGTAGGCTTTGTCGGCGCCCAGTTCGGTGGCAGCGCCGGTGCCAGGATAGTAGGGGTATTGATGCGTGCTGAAGAAGAGCACACTCGGGTCCTTGAAAAAGATGTCTTGTGTGCCGTTGCCATGGTGCACGTCAAAATCGACGATCAAGACGCGATCGACGCCGTGATGTCGCTGCGCCCAACGTGCGGCAATCGCGGCGTTGGCAAAGAGACAGAAGCCCATGCCCTGATGCCTGAGCGCGTGGTGACCCGGCGGGCGCACCAGCGCAAAGCCATTATCCGCCTGCCGCCACAGCACAGCATCGACCAGGTTGAGCAGGCCGCCCGTCGCCCGCAACGCTGCTTCGTAGCTGTCGCGATTGACGTAGGTGTCGGGGTCGAGCTGCCCACCGCCATGACGCGCCAACGCCTGCAAGCGCTCCAGATATTGCGGCGTATGCACCGCCAGGATCGCTTCCAGGGGCGCCGGCGTGCTCGGCACGGTGACCAGTTTGTCGAGCATTCCCTCTTCGGCCAGCAGCTCCATCGTCTGCTTGAGCCGGCGAAAATTCTCTGGATGTCCCTCGTGCGTGTGCCGAAGGTTATAAGGATCGTAAACGATTGCTGTTCGATTCATACGTTGGGGAGCCTTGCCGTGATGCGTGACTCGTGACCTGTCACACCTCTTGCTGAAATCTGGGTTGGAAGCGAACCTTTTCCTCCGTGCGGCCTGCCTCCCCTCTGATCATCTCGAAAACAGGATCGAAGTCAAATTCATCGACGTGCAGGAGCTGAATTTGCCGATGCACCTCGACGGGAAAGCCGCTGTGCACCGGGCGCGTCGTGTGGAGGGTGGCGCCATCCCACACCATGCTCAGACGCCGTTCCTCTGTCAGAGTGACGCCCAACAGCGCCCACCATGACCAGCGCTTCACCATCCACGTCGGCTCGACAAAGATGGCATCGCCGCGGTCGCGCAACCCAATGCCCTGCCAGACAGCGGCGTCAACCAGCGCCATGCCCGTCCACGGGTCGACGAAGCCAGCCGGGCGATCGGGAAGACGTCGCCAGCCTGACGCCTCCCGCCAGCGCGACAGGTCAAGGTGATGCATGGCGCTGGACGGCGCGACACCGTCTCTTTCGACAAGATAACGCCATTCGCTTTCCCAGCGTGCGGCGTTCACGTCATCCCCAGCGCGGGCAGCCAGATGCGCCGCTGTGCGTAAATGGGCAGCCAGCGCCTGACGTTGCCCGGGCAGCGAGAAGTGCTGCGGCTCCTCTGCGCGCAACTGGATGAGCGCCTCCGTGCACAGCCGCACCCCGTTCAAGTGCTCGTGTACGAATTGCGCCGGGGTGCGATGCCGCTGAATGTGAGTAGCCAACGTCCGGATGTAGACGCCGTTCGTCACCAGCAGCTCCTCTGGGCGGCCTGCAACGACAAGATGTGGCAGCGCTGACAGCGTGGCAGGCAGGCGCCCTTCCGTCGCTTCGGCAACGCGCCACAGATGCGCCAGCAGATTGCGACTTTGCACAGGATCGAGTGCATCCCACACCGCCACCAGGGCCGGGATATGTTCGACGCGACGATCCGAGGGCGCCGAACCGGTGCGGTGGCGTTGCAGGTGGCGAATCGCCTCCAGGCGAGCATGTTCGACGGCAAGATTGAACTCAGGGTTGGGCGTCCACAGCCGGCCCGCGTGCAGGCGCCGCGCCCAATTGCGACTGCTGATGTCGTAAATCTCTTCAACTTCGCGCAGTGACAGAAAACTGCTCCACGCCAGTTGTTCGCCGACGTCGCTGACGGTGAAGATCAGCGGCACCTCCACGATGCCATTGACCAGCACGTGATAGATGAGATGGGCGCGCGCGGGATCAGCGAGATCAACCTGATCGGGGCGGCCGTGGGGGTTGCCAAAGATGCGCGTGCTCTCTGCGTTGCTCTGCTGATAGATGCCACGCGCCGGGCCAGGGTTGTGCTGCGCCACCAGCAGCCCATCGACGATGCGCTGGCTCAGCGGCTCGCCCCAGTCGATGTCGATTTCCAGCCGCAGCACGCGATCGCCTTCTGCCTGGCACTCCAGCAACCAGAAGAGGGCGCGATCGTCGGTCGTCTTGTAGGGTGCGCCGATCCGCTTGGTGACGATGACGCCTTCGGAGCCAGCGATGACCTCCTGATGACCGGGAAAGAAGCGCGTCACCAGCGGCGTCAATTCGCCTTCCTGGAGATCGATCACGCGCATCGTGATCGATTGGGCATAGACGCGATCTCCCCACGACCAGTGGATGGCGTGGGGGTTGCAGGCTGCGTCGAGCCAGCAGCTCAATTCATGATTGGCAAGCTGCTGGAACGCGCCTGAGGGGAGGTCGGCGTAGTCGATGCTCTGGGGCTGGTCAAGAATTGGGCTGATCGTCATTGCACCGGTTCGTGTTTGACGCCGGCCATCAGCAGCCCCAACCCCTCACGCGTGGCGTCCGCGCGGTCAACGATATCGATGATCTCCCCCTTGTACATGACAGCAATGCGGTCGGAGAGCGCCATGATCTCATCCAACTCGGCGCTGACCAGCAACACAGCCACTCCCTCGTCGCGCTTGGCGACGATCTGGTTGTGAATGAACTCGATCGAGCCGACATCGATGCCGCGCGTTGGCTGGGCAGCGATCAACAGCCGAATCGGGCGGCTGAACTCGCGCGCCACCACCATTTTCTGTTGGTTGCCGCCGGAGAGGCTGCCGCCATGGGTGTAGATGCTTGGGGTGCGCACATCGAATTTTTCGACCAGCGCTCTGGCGTGTTCAGCGATGGCGTCTTGCTGAATGGTGGCGGCCCTGGCAAATGGCGGCAGATAATACTGGTTCAACACCAGGTTGTCCGCAACCGAATAGGAATCGACCATGCCGTAAGCGTGGCGATCCTCGGGCACGTGGCTGCTCTTGCCGCCGTGCGTGATGCGCCGCGGGCTGGCGTTGGTCATGTCGGCGCCGCCGATCTGAATGCGCCCGGCGTCGGCTTTGCGCAAGCCCGTGATCACTTCGACCAGCTCGGTTTGACCATTGCCCTGCACGCCGGCCACCCCGACGATCTCACCAGCACGCACCTGGAAAGAGACGCCGCGCAGCGCCGGCTCGCCCAGGTCGCTCGTGGCCTGCAGCCCCTGCACATCCAGGACGACCTCTTGGGGGTGCGCCGGGCCCTTTTCGACCGTCAGGATCACCTCGCGCCCCACCATCATTGAGGCAAGTTGCTGCTGGGTGGCGCGTTTGGGGTCTGCCTCGCCTACCACGCGCCCGCCGCGCAGCACCATAATCCGGTCGGCGATGTGTAGCACTTCCTTGAGCTTGTGCGTAATGAAGATGATCGATTTGCCCTGTTCACGCAGTGTTTGCATCACGCGGAACAATCCATCGATCTCCTGCGGGGTCAGCACAGCGGTTGGCTCGTCCAGGATCAGAATATTGGCGTTGCGATAAAGCGCCTTGAGAATCTCGACGCGCTGGCGCACGCCTACGGGCAAATCCTCGATCACCCCGTCGGGATCGACCTCAAGGCTGTAGCGCTGTGAAAGTTCGCGAATGCGCGCGGCCACGGCGCGGCGATCCAGCAACCTTGTCTTGACGCTCTCGTCGCCCAGCATGATGTTATCAGTGACGGTCATCACCGGCACAAGCTGGAAGTGCTGGTGCACCATGCCGATGCCGAGCTTGATGGCGTCGCGCGGGGTTTTCATGCGCACAGGCTGGCCGTTCACCAGAATTTCGCCGTGCGTCGGGTGATAGAGGCCAAAGATGATGTTCATCAAGGTCGATTTGCCCGCGCCATTTTCGCCCAACAGCGCCAGAATCTCACCCTGGTGAAGGTGCAGGTTGACATCCTCATTGGCGACGACGCCCGGAAAAATCTTGGTGACGTTGCGCACTTCGAGCACGGGTGTGGCGGATGTGTTCAACTGACTTCCTCCCGGACTTCTCATTCCGATCCACCCTCCGTCTCATAGACCTTGCCTTCCGCTGCGGGTGGGCGCACTCGCCCAACGAAACCGGAGACGGCGATGATTGTGACGACGTAGGGGATCATGCTCACGAACTGGCGCGGCACCGTGGTGACGCCCGCCAACAACAACTCATTCTGCAACGCCTGGGTGTAGCCAAAGAGCATCGCCGCACCCATGGCGCCAAAGGGCATCCAGTTGCCAAAGATCATGGCAGCCAGCGAGATGAAACCGCGCCCGGCGGTCATGCCCTCCTGGAATTGACCGACCGCCTCCAACACCAGGAAACCACCCGCCAGCCCCGCCAACATCCCGCCGATGATTGTGTTGATGTAACGGAAACGGTTGACGTTGATGCCCACCGTGTCGGCCGCACGCGGATGTTCGCCGCACGCTCGCGAGCGCAGCCCCCACTTTGTGTAGAAAAGCGCAATGTGGATCACCACGACCAGAACCAACGTTGCATAAGTGAGCGGTGGATTGGTGAAGAGCACCTCGCCCAGCACCGGAATCTGCGACAACCCCGGCAGTGGAATGGCGCCAAATTTACCCTCAGCGACAGCATTGCGGTCGAACAGGTAAGCGCTGATGCCTGCTGCCAGGATGATCAACACGGTGCCGGAAATGATCTGATCCATCCGGTATCGAATCGAGAAGAGGGCGTGCAGCCACCCCATCGCGCCGCCCACCGCCAGGGCAATCGCCACGCCAAAGAGCAGGCTGTTCATCAACGGCCAATGATTCGTGCTGGTCTTTGCCACAAAGGCGGCAAAGGCTCCCGCCAGCATCATCCCCTCGATGCCAATGTTGATGATGCCGGTGCGTTCGCACAAGATGCCGGACATGGCGCCCAGGATCAACGGCACACTGGCGCGCAAAGTGAAATTCAGGGCGCTGACGCCAAAAAAGACGCGCAGCCAGGTGTTTTCCCCCAGCGCCGTGCTGTTGACCAGCAACGCCATCACCAGACGAAATGGTGATTTGACGACCAATGTTCATTAGCAATAGCAGGTGTGAGGACTGTCGAACGCACCATGCCACGGTGCAAAATTGCAGTGCGGACATAGATGACATGACGACGAGTAATTGTTATTATAGCGGAAGCAGTCGATTGAGCAAACCTGCGCCAGGCAGTTTTTGGGCGAGTCCCAATTTCGTGACCAGCGCCAGCGATCAAGACAAGCCGTGCAGCATGGACAATGTACATTTCGTGGGGATAGACGTAGGCGGCACATTCACCGATTTTGTCGTCTGGAGCGGGAAGCGCCTGCGCGTTCACAAAGTCCCCACGACGCCTGCCGACCAGAGCGTCGCCATCGTGCAGGGGCTGCGCGACCTTGGCCTGTTGACCGACGGTGCGGCGGCGCCCAGACTGGCGATCGTCCACGGCATGACGGTGGCGACAAACGCGCTGCTCGAACGACGCGGCGCACGGACGGCGCTCTTGACCACCGCTGGGTTTGCCGACACACTTGTGATCGGCCGCCAGAATCGCCCCGAACTGTACCGGCTGCACCAGACGCGCCCGGCCCCGCTCGTCGCCGCATCACATCGGCTGGAGATCGACGAGCGACTCGACCCCCAGGGCAACATCCTCACGCCACTGGCGGAAGCCGACATTCCGGCGCTGGCGGAGAGACTGCGCACCGCCGAGATTGAAAGCCTTGCCATTGTCTTCCTCTTTTCCTTTCGCAATCCTGCGCATGAGGTGCGCGCGGCGGAGTTGCTTCACGCCGCCCTGCCTGAGCTGCCGATCTCGTTGAGCAGCGAGATCATCCCCGAATATCGTGAATACGAACGCACAGCCACGACAGTGATCAACGCCTATGTGCAGCCGCTGGTGGCGCGTTACCTGATGCACCTGGAGCAGACGCTGGCGCTGCATCTGCCTGGGGCGCCCCAGGCAGGTGAGCGACCACCTGTGCACATCATGCAGTCGAATGGCGGCGTAATCGGCCTGGAACAGGCGGCGGCGCAGGCGGCGCGCGTCGTCTTGAGTGGACCCGCCGGCGGCGCAGTGGGCGCCTTTGCTGTTGCCAAACAGGCGATGCACGCCCCTGCGCCCCACCTGCCCGGCGCCCTGGCGAAGCGCAACGTCACAAACTTGATCACCTTCGACATGGGCGGCACCAGCACCGACGTGGCGCTCTGCCCCGGCTACATACCCACCACGGCAGAAAGCACAATCACCGACCTGCCGCTGCGTCTGCCCGTGATCGACATCCACACCGTCGGCGCTGGCGGCGGCAGCATCGCCTTCGTCGACACGGGCGGGGCGCTCCAGGTTGGGCCGCACAGCGCGGGCGCAGCGCCGGGACCCGCCTGCTACGCCCGCGGCGGCGACCTGCCGACGGTGACCGACGCCAATCTGGTGCTGGGACGGCTCGACGCGGCGGGTTTCCTCGGCGGCCACGGCCAGGTGTCGCTGGATGAGGCGGCGGCGCGGCGCGTCTTACAGCGGCTGGGCGACCAGCTTCACCTGAACGCCGAAGAGGCCGCGCTCGGCGTAGTGCGCGTCGCCAACGCCACAATGGAGCGGGCGCTGCGCCGCGTCTCAGTTGAACGCGGCTACGATCCGCGCGAGTTCGTGCTCTTGCCTTTTGGCGGCGCCGGGCCGCTGCATGCCTGCGAGCTGGCGGCCAGTCTGGGGATTACGCACATCCTCTGCCCACCGCACCCCGGCGTCCTGAGCGCCTTTGGCATGTTGATGGCTGAGGTGACGAGCGAGACCTCGCAGGCCTTGCTGGCTGACGCGCTGGCGCTAAGCAACGACCCGGCGCCACTGGCCGCAACTGTTGCGGCGTTGCGTGTCAAGACGCAGAGTGCACTGGCGGGCGAAACTGATGCGGCGCTGACAACCACGGCGGCGCTGGACCTGCGCTATCGCGGGCAAAGTTACGAGCTGACTGTGCCGCTCTCCCTGCCCGTCACCGCCGAAAGCGTGCTGAGCGCAGTGGCGGCGTTTCATGCCGCTCATGCCCAGCGCTACGGCTACGCCATGCCGCAGGAACAGGTGGAGGCTGTGACGGTGCGTCTGCGCGTCGTGGCGCCAGGGGCGGCGCCAGCACTGCCCATCGCCACCACACCGACGACCACGGAGGCCTCCGTGGCGCGCGTTGGCGTCAAACCGGTGTGGTTTGCCGCGTCAGGCCCGGTGCAGACCACCTGCTACGCGCGTGACCTGCTTCAGTTTGGGCATCGCCTGGCGGGGCCTGCGCTCATCTTTCAGTACGACACGACCATCGTGTTGGCGCCTGGCTGGGAGGCGGCAGTGGACGGGATGCAAAATCTACGGATGTGGTGTACGCTAGAGTCAATGCAGTGAGGGACGCTTCCGAAAGCGATTGAACAAAACCGTCATTGCGCAAACCATCATTCAATCAGGAGAAAGTTATGGTCAAATCAATTTTAATTCGCTGGGTTGTGCTGGCGGTTGCCGTTGGCATCACAGTCTCGCTGCTGCCCGGTCTGCACTTCACCGGCGGAATCGGCACGCTCTTGCTGGTGTCAGCCGTGTTGGGCCTGCTGATGGCGGTTCTCAAGCCAATTCTGATGCTGTTGACCTGCCCGTTGGTGGTTCTGACACTCGGGCTGTTCACGTTCGTGATCAACGCGTTGATTTTGTACATCACCTCATGGATATTTCCAGAGTCTTTCCGGATCGACACCTTTTGGTGGGCGTTGCTCGCCAGCATCATCATCAGCGCGATCGCCATGCTCCTGAACTCGCTTCTTGGTGAGGAGTAGCCGGCTACAACTTACCTTCCTCCATCGCCTGCAGCAGCGCCATGTCGAGGTGGAGCGGATCGCGTTTTACAGCGTCCGCCACTTCCCATGCGCGTTGCTGCACTTCTTCGCGCACCGCCGCTTCATTGACTGTCAGCACGCGGCCAGCGCGCACCAGCATGCGACCATCCACCATCACCAGATCGACCTCGTGGCCGGTGGCGGCATAGACGAGGTTGGGCGCCAGATTGCGGATCGGCGTCGTCAGGGTTGGCATCAAGTTGAGCGCGTCGAGATCGACCAGGATCAAGTCGGCTTTCTTGCCGCGGCGAATGGAGCCGATTTCGTCACCCAACCCAAGCGCCTGGGCGCCTTCGATGGTCGCCATGCGCAGCACTTCCCACGCTGGCATCACCGTTGGGTCGCGGTACTTGATCTTGTTGAAAAGCGCAGTGAGCTTCATCTCGTTGAAGATGTTGTTGCAGTTGTTGCCTGCCGCCTGATCCGACCCTAGCGCCACCAACCCACCGGCGCTGCGAAAGGCGACCGCTGGCGGCACGATGCCGTCGATGATGCCGATGCTGCCCGAACAGAGCACCATGCGCGCGCCGCTATAGGCGATCTGCGCAGCTTCATCGTCGGTGGCCTCGGTCAGGTGGACGGCGAGTAGTTGGTCGTCCAGATAGCCGATCTGCTCGAGGAAGGCTGGCGTCCGTTTGCCGTAGCGCTTCATCATCTGGTCGATTTCGCGGTCGCCTTGCGCCACGTGCATATGGATCATTAACCCCTCGGCGGCGGCCAGACGCTTGATGTGGCGGAGGTGATCGAGCGCCAGCATGTCGGCGCCCTGTGGGCCAAACATCACGGTGATGCGGCCATTTTCGGCGCCATGCCACTCGGCGGCCAACGCCAGTGCGTCGCGGATGCCGCGTTCGGCGACTGCGTCATCGAAGGGGTAGAGATCGCCGACGCGCCAGCTTGCCATCTGGCCGGGCGGCAGCGCGTTGATGGTGGCCGTCAACACTGCGCGCACGCCGACGGCGGCAAAGACCTCCGCCCACCCATCGATGGGATGGGCGAAGTCGCCCATGGTCGTCGTGCCAGCTTTGAGCGCCTCCAGGACGTTGAGCCAGGCGCCAGCCAACGCCGCCTCGCGGTGCAAATGACGGGCATAGGGCGCCAGCCCTTTTTGCATCCAGTGGGCGACATCCTGCGCCACCCCGCGCACGACTGCCCAGGGAGTATGCATGTGCGCATCGATCAGGCCGGGCAGCAAGGCATGCCGTGACGCGTCGATCGTCTCGGTGGCGACAAAGCGCGTTTGCAGGGCAGAGGTTGGTCCCACATCAACGATGCGCCCGGCGCGCACAGCGACGGCGCCATCTTCGACATAACCGACGCCGCCGCCCTCCATCGTGAAGAGGTGAGCGTGAACGAACAGAAAATCAGCAGCTTCCGACATAGATGATCCTCACACCAGCGCTGTACCCTGGCAGAGCAAGGCGCGCCGCTCAGCGATAGGGCGCAGGTTCGTTGGCAAAGCCGCCCGGCGGCGGATACGCCGCCGCTGGCGCTGTCGCTTCAGGCAAGGTGTCCTGGTGCATCTTGAGCAGCAGCGCAGCCGTCAGGCGGGTGTTCTCCTCCACGGCAATCTGGAGCAAAATGATCTCACCCAGGGCATAGAGCATGACAAAGTTCAACAGCCCACCCAACAGTACAAGCAGCCCCGTGATGATGGCGCCAGCGCCGGCTGCGCCAGCCAATCCAGTGTAGGGGCCGAGCATGTCGCTCAAGCCACTGAGTTGCGGCAATAAGACAATTGCGATGGCGCTGAGAATCGCCAGAATCAAAGTAATCCACGCAAAGACCTTGAACAGCGCGCCCATGAAGCGCAGCACCTCGAAACGCTTGGGTACAGTCATCAGGTTTCCTCCGTACAGTGATCACGGGGCGCCGCTTGCATGGAGCAAGGCCATGCCCGACGCCGTGTTGGGAAAAAGCACCGCGTAGTGCATTGTACACGAAAGCAGCCGCAGTCGCGAAGCAACTCGAGCGCGAAAGCGTCACGCGCCACGCCGCCGGCCAGCAACAAATAAAAAGCGCTCACCCCTCAAGATGAGCGGGCGAGCGCCTGGTCACTTGTCGCGTTCCCAACACGTCAGGCCGATTTCTCGGTGGCAGGCGTCGCAGCGGCCGCCGGCGTGCTCTCGCTGGCGGCTGACGCACTGGCAGGTTTGCTCTCAGCGCTCTCTTCCTTCTTGCCATTGGCTGAGGCTTTGGAGGAATTCTTGCTGTCCGTGATGTACCAGCCACTACCTTTGAAGTGGATGGCGGGCTGGCTGATGCGCCGGCGCACATGCACACCCTGACAGTTGGGACAGGCAGGCGTGCTGCTATCGGAAAATGACTGGATTTTCTCGAACTCGTGACCACAATCGTGACAGGCAAACTCATAAATAGGCATGGCGAACTCCTCTTTGCGACTCGCACGGTGCATGCAACACCGCACCTGCACATACGGACGAGGTTTGGTCTATCCCTGACTCTGACCGTATACTTTCCTTAAGTCACTTCGATCAAGCTGGCGTCTGATTCAACGCTCTGATCAACGCCAAGTCTTGAGTATATGCGACCGGCACGCGCCTGTCTAATTTTTTCTACACTGGAAACCACAAAACTCCATGTCCGCGCGCATCCTTCGCTATATCCAGTTTGCCGGGCAGACCGAGCCAGAAGGCATCCATCTGACGCCGCCACTCGATGTCGAGGCTGTGCAGGTGCTGCAGGGATGGGGCGACAATGCCGCCTATCACGCGCAGTTCACCTACAACGGCGTGCCGCTGAAGGGGCATCCGGGGCTGGACTTGCTGGCGACGCCCGGTGCAGACATCCAGGCCACCGATCACGGTCGCGTCATCGAGATCAGCAACGAACCTGGCGGACTGGGACGCTACATCAAACTCGACCACCGTTGGGGCGAATCGCTCTATGCGCAAGTGGGTGAAATCCTGGTGGAGACAGGACAGGTTGTGACCCGTGGTCAGAGTATCGCCCGCACGGAAATCGTGCGCCGGGCTTACCCCATTCATCTTCACTTTGCGATCCGCATCCATCCCTACAATCGCTTCGATGGTTGGGGCGGCTTTAGCGACCCGACGCCCTTCTTGTATGTTGTCGAACTGCTCCCCTCCGCCGATGTAGACGATCTTGACGCAGCAGCCCAGCCAGCGACGCCATTGCCGCCAATGGTGGTGGAAAGTAAAAATTTGCGCCGTCCCTGAATTGAAACAGTTGATCGTAGTAATCGGTGTGTGGATAACTGGTGCAGACATCTCCACCGGCTGGTAGTTGTCGCCGTTCTATAGTGGCGCAGGCGCGTGCCTGTCCGACAGGTTGTGGGTCAAGCCACGCACGGGCTTGTGACAACTATGGCGAGCGCTGAGGATGACATCGCCGTGTTGGTGGAAAAGTGAGGATGGCGCCGGCCATATCTTGTAGGTGACTTGGGGCGGGCTACAATGCAGTTGGCAACTGCCGGGCGTAATCCACAATCCCCACAAAGGCGACGCCCGGCAATGCACAGCTTGTGCGCTGTATTGTCCACAGCTTTGCCCCCGCATATTCCCCGCCAGACGGGAAGCAAACTCACCCGGGTGCTGCGGGTGTCATTCAAGTTGGGGCGCCCACCTGCGGCAACGACTTTGCCTCGAGCGTGAAGTAGACCCGGTTCTGCGGATTGACTGTTGGTTTCCTGCAAAGTTATAGTACAATACAGCAAGATTACAGAAAACCACCGATTCCCAAATCAGGATTCCATGAGCGAACCAACATTGGAGTGGCGTAGGATTGAACAGCACGCAGGCGCAGAAGGTCTCCTTGCGGTTGCCGTGACCGATCGCTCTTTGACCTGTTTGTTTGCGAACGCAGCCTTTTGCACTTTGTTGGGGGTGAGTCCTGACCTGGTGCTTGGCAAACCACTCAGCGCCTTTTCCGGCGCCTGGCTTGGGCGTGCGGTTGGACAACTCTCCTTTGATACAGTGAACGAGAGTGGGGCGGCTTCGACATTGGTCACCAGGGACGGCGCCAACGAGCGCATCTTGTTGACGTGCTCATCCGGGTACACCCTCGCCACCGATGCCGCGTATGTGTTTACGGCGTCCCTGTTTGCCGATGCGCCGCCGCCTGAACAGTGGCTCGCCTACACCTCGCAGTTGGAACGCAGCGTCGCGGCGGGGCAGCTCGCCGTCGATCGCAGCCGCGCCGCTGCGAACGGACTGCGCAATTTGTTGTTCATGAGCATCTCGAATCGCCCCCTCGATGAGATGCTCGATGCCGTGTATGCGCAGGCGTACGCGCTGTTGAACGTGACGGGAATGGCGGTGTTGTGGTCGCCCGATAGCGTGGAGGACCCAACCATACTCGATCTGAGGGAGGCGCTCTATGCGACTGGAACGGGTGTCAGGTTTGCGCAGGGTGCGCCGTTGGATGCGTCCATCCTTGCTCAACTGCAAGCCCAGCAGGCGCCGCTCTTGCAACTGGCTGCCGCCGACAGCACAGAAGCCGACGTGGTTGCCAGCCTGTTTGTGCCGCTTCTGGTTGACCACATCGTGCGTGGAGTGCTGGCCTTCGACCTGGCCACCCCACAGCTCCCACCTGGCGCCGAGCAGGAGGCGCTGTGGCTGGCCGATCAGGTGATCATTGCGCATGGCGCCGCCCGCCTGCAGCAGAAAGCAAAAACTGCTTCCGACCTGCAAGAGCGTGAGCGCCTGGCGCGCGAAATGCATGATGCGGCGATGCAATCCATCTACAGCATTACCCTGTTCGCTGAAGCAGGGCGGCGGCTGGCTTCATTAGGGCAGATCGACCGCGTGCAGGATTATCTCCAGCGCCTCAACGAAACGGCGCAGTTGGCGCTCAAGGAACTGCGGCTGCTGCTGTATGAGCTGCAACCCGCCGTGCTGGAACAGGTTGGGTTGGTCGGTGCACTGCGTCAGCGGTTAGAATCCGTTGAACGACGCACAGGCATGGTGGCGCGGTTGGAAGTAGATAGCGACATTGTGCTGCCAGCCTTTGTGGAGGATGGTCTTTATCGCATCAGCCAGGAGGCGCTCAACAACGCGCTCAAGCACGCGTCGGCGGCCGAGGTCAAGGTCTACCTTGGTGTGCGCGACGGGAACCTGCAGCTTGAGATTTGTGACAATGGGATCGGCTTCGACACCGGCGATCCCAAGAAAATGAATGGAGAAGGGATGACTACGATGCGCGAACGCGCGCGTATGATGCACGCCGAGTTGTTCATCGAATCTGCACCACAGCAAGGCACGTGCGTGCGCGTCATGATGGCAATTCCAACTTTATTCGATCTATCCGGCCTATCCGGCTTGCCAAATCAGGGAGGTGCAAAGTGATTAATGAGCAGCGAATTCGTGTTCTCATCGCAGATGATCACCATGTTGTGCGCGGGGGCTTGCGCGCACTGCTGGAAACCGAGGATGATATCATCGTTGTCGGCGAAGCATCCGATGGCGTCGAAGCGGTGCTAAAGACGCGCTCGCTGAACCCTGACGTGATCCTGCTCGATCTGGTCATGCCGCGTAAGAGTGGCATCGAAGCAATCCAGGACATCAAGCATGAGAACCCGGAGGCGCGCATCCTTGTCTTGACCAGCTTCTCCGATGACGACAAGGTCTTTGCTGCGATCAAAGCTGGCGCCCTGGGCTACCTGCTCAAAGATTCCTCGACGCAAGAGCTGATTCAGGCGATCCGCGATGTCTACAACGGCGAATCTTCGTTGCATCCGGCGATTGCGCGCAAGCTGATCCGCGAACTCAACCGACCTGCCAGCAACCTGCCACAGACCGACGAGCCACTCACCGAGCGCGAGGTCGAAGTGCTGGTGTATGTGGCGCGTGGCTACTCGAACCAGGAAATCGCCGATGCGCTGATCATCAGTGAACGCACGGTGCGCACCCACGTCAGCAACATCTTGAGCAAGCTACACCTGGCCAATCGCACCCAGGCGGCCCTTTATGCGCTCAAGGAGGGGCTGGCGACACTCGACGAGGCAGCGAAGTTGTTGTGACAGCAACGGTGCGCCGCCCGGCGCTTGTCGGACTGTTGATGGCAGCGGCAGCGCTCCTGCTCAGCGCTTGTGACGGTCGCCTCCCTTTGCGTCTGGTGGGGGAGGCGCCGACGGCAATGGTCACACCGCGCGCGGCGCTCACGCTTGCCCCCACGCCAACGTCGGTGTTGCCGGAAACTGCACTGATCGACGCCAGTGGACTGGATTTTTTCGAGCGGCGCGTCATCAACGTCTACGATGCCGTAGCGCCTTCAGTTGTGAGCATTACGACGCGCGTGCTGCGCCGCGATTTCTTCTTTAACGTTGTGCCGGAGGAAGGCGCCGGTTCGGGATTTGTCCTTGATAAAGACGGCCACATCCTTACCAACTATCACGTGATCGAAGGCGCCGAGAGCATCGAAGCGACCTTCGGCGACCAGGTGACGGCGCCGGCGGCGATCATCGGCGTCGATCCGCGCAACGATGTCGCCGTGCTCAAGGTGGCGCTGGCGCCCGACCTGCTGCAGCCGGTGACTCTGGGAAGCTCTGCTGACCTGCGCGTCGGGCAATGGGCGATCGCCATTGGCAACCCCTTCGGTCAGTTTGGCCGCACCCTGACCACCGGTGTGATCAGCGCACTCGACCGCACCATCACCGGGCCCGATAACCGCACGATCACAGGCATCATCCAGACTGACGCCGCCATCAACAAAGGCAACTCCGGCGGCCCGTTGCTGGATAGCAGCGGCCGCGTGATCGGCATCACCTCGGCAATTTTCAGCCCAACCGGCACCAGCGCCGGCGTTGGGTTTGCCGTGCCGGTGGACACGCTCAAGCGCATCTTGCCTGATCTACTCGCGTTGGGGCGTTATCGCCATCCCTGGTTGGGCATCCGTTACGCTTACAATGTCACCCCTGGGCTGGCGGAAGTGCTGAAACTGCCAGCCCGGGATGGACTGTTGTTGGTGCAAATGTACAACGGTGCGCCGCTGGCAAAAGCTGGCATTCGTGGCGCCCAGCGTGAGGACATCATCGGCAACGAACGCGTCTACACCGGCGGCGATCTTTTGATTGCCATCGATGGGCGCCCGGTCTCTTCGGTTGCGGAGCTAGAAACGTTGTTGGAGAATCAATACCGCGTAGGCGATGTGGTGCAGGTGTCCGTGATCCGCGAGGGGCGCACGCTCGAAGTGCCGGTTGAGTTGGCCGAGGAGCCCCAATAGGCGCAGCAGGAGGCGCTGCTCGCCACTACTGGATGGCAGGGAGCTCCCCGCTGGTGGGCAATGGCGAGAGCGCGTCGTAGCACCCTTTGTAACCGTTGCGCCGAATCTTGAGCAGCTCGCGCACCATGTTGATCGTGTCGTGAATCGGGCGCACCCGGCTGTCGCTCTGATAGTGCCAGTTGATCGGCACCTCGGTCAGCCGCATGCCATGCCGCAAGCCAATGTAGAGCACCTCGACATCGAAGCCCCAGCCATCGATGCGTTGCAAGTGGAAGATCGTTTGCGCCGCTTCCCGCGTAAACATCTTGAAGCCACACTGCGTATCCTGGATGCCGGGCACGGCCAGAATCCGCACCAGCCAGTTGAAGACGCGCCCCATCACGTGGCGGTAGACTGGTTCGTTGTAGCGAACGGCCCCCGGCAGTTCACGGCTGGCTATGGCAATATCGAACGTTCCGACAGGTTGTGCGGGCGGCAGGAACTTGGCGATCTCCGCGATCGGCATTGCCAGGTCAGCATCGCAGATGAAGCGATAGTCGCCTTGCGCCGCCAGCATGCCAGCCTTGACCGCCGCGCCCTTGCCCGGCGCGCTGTGCATCAGGATCACTTGCACCGGCATCGTGGGCGTAATGCGGTTGGCGATGAAGTCCTCCACGACCGCAGTGGTGGCGTCGGTGGAGCCATTCTCAACGACCAGGATTTCACTGGTGTAGGTCTGCATTTGCAGATACGCCACGATTTTTTCCAGGGAAGGCGGCAGACGACGTTCCTCGTTGTAAGCCGGGATCACGATGCTCAGAAACGGCGTCCGGTTTGACTCACTCACAAGCAAATTCCTTGAATCCCTCATGTGATCAGGCTCACTAACGCCAGCAGCAGGAAGCTCTGGACAACGATCGCGCCACCCCACAACATGTGGGCGCCGATGCGTTGTTGCTGATGCACCAGCCATAAACCGGCGCCAGCGTTGACGCTCCACGCCAACAACCCGATGACCAGCAACCGAAAGAGCGCCGTCTTCTCGCGGATCTCCTCTGGCACGCCCTGGCTATTGTAGCGAACCGCCAAAATATCGGGCAAATTGGGGAAGCTGATCGTCAACACGGCAAAGAGGACGAGCACGCCAGCCAGCCCGATCAACAGCAACCAGGCGCCCAACCGATCTTCGCTCAAGATGCCTGCCAGCCAGGCGCGCTGCACGCGCTGCGGCGCAAGGACCTGGGTTGCTCCCAGCCGATAGCGAGCCTGCAACGCTTCGACAAATCCTTCGGCGTCGATGGGTGACAGCGCGTAGACGCCGGCGTCCGTCTGCAAGATGACGCATTCGGTGGGCGGACGGGTGGCGCACAGGTTGACTGATTCAGGCGTCGGCGCTGCAGCGATGTCCAGAAAGGGCATCGGCCAACGCCGGAGACCGCCCGCCGCCACCGGCAACGCCGCGCCGTGACTGACGGCGCGCACGCTCTGCGTCGGGATCACCTGGTGCAGATGCGCCCAGCGCAGCGTGATGGCGTTGCGGTCGATCCAGTATTCGAGTGTGAAGGCGGCCCAGGTGCGGTAGATCAGATGGATCAGCACAGGGATGCTGCTCACCAGCACCAGAAAGAGCAGAAACTGGAGCAGATCGATCGGGCGGCGCAGCGCCCACACGATCACCAGCAGATCGATCAGCACGATCCAGAGAGCCGCGGCCACGCCTTCCCAGCGCGCTGGCGCCGGTTTTGCCGCAAAGACCATGTCACCGCACCTCGCCGTTTCGCAGCGCGCCCGCAAAATCCCACGCCCGCAACCCGGCCAGAAACGCGTGATGCGTCAGGTCGAGCGAGATCGGCGTGACGCTGACGTAGCCTTGTTGAATGGCGCCCACGTCGGTGTCGGGGTCTTCCTCATCGACAGGAAACGAACCGCCCAGCCAGTAATAGGGGCGTCCGTAGGGATCGCGCCGTTGTTCGACCTCGTTGGCGTCGTAGTGACGGCGCCCCATGCGTGTCACGCGGATGCCGCGCATGTCGGCTGCTGGCAGCGCTGGCACATTGACGTTGAGCAATGTGTACTCCGGCAGACCGGCAGCCAGCACACGCTGCGCCACGCTGCACGCAATCTCCCCTGCCAGGTGGCGCACGGTTGTGGCGTCGGTGCGATCTTCGCCAAAATAGGTTGAGCTGACGGCAATGCCGGGCACGCCCTTGATCACTGCCTCCATGGCGCAGGCAACCGTGCCGCTGTAGGTTATGTCGACGCCCACGTTGTAGCCGGCGTTGATTCCCGCCACTACGAGATCGGGGGTGACGCCCAGCGCGCCGCCCATGACCAGCGCCACACAGTCGGTGGGACTGCCGCTGCTGCTATGCGCCGGGCTGCCGTCCGCCAGTTTCGTCGACTGGATGCGCAGCGGCTTGTGCATGGTCTTGATGTGGCTGGATGCACTCCAGTTGCGTTCGGGCGCCAGCACGATCACCTCGGCGATGGTGCTGAGCGCCTGTTTTAGCGCCAGCAAGCCAGGTGCAAAGACGCCGTCGTCATTGGTTACCAGAATCGTCGGTCTATTCATTGCTTCACTTATTTCTTCTCGTGCCGGACATAGACGCGCACTTCGGGGCTTTCGACGCGATTGCCCGCCGCGTCATAAGCGATCACCTTGATTACGTGTCCTTCGAAGTAGACGCCGCCGTTGGTCACGATGGCCTGGAAGCCGTCCGGGAAGGTGGCGACCGTGCCAGGCTGCACTTCAGGGTCGCTGGACTCGAACGCAGGCCAGGGTGCGCCACCCGCCGCTGAGTTCAGGTCGCGCATTTCAATCTCCCAACGTTCGTTGAAGGGCGCCACCGTGCTGGTCACAAAGCTGCTGCCATCGATGACGAACTCCACGCGTGCGATCGCCAGGTTGTCGTTCGCCAGGACATTGATGTTGATCTGCTCATCCTTTTCCATGACGAACAGTTGATCCGGCTTTGGTTCGGTGATCACAACCGTGGGCGGCGTGTTGTCGATGGTTACGGGAATGGCGACCTGCCGCGGTCCATCACCGCGATTGACCGTCAGCCGCACTGTGTAGAGCCCCTCGGGCAGCGTTGTTGTGTCCAGCCGTTCGAGCACACCGTTCTGGATTTCCTCGCCATGCTCCGGGCCGATCTGCGTCCACTCGCCCGGCTCCAGCCCGGCGCCGATCTCCAGGCGGTAGGGACCGCCGCGTGCATTGCCGATGAACTCGATCTGCCCGCCGATGGTGCTGCCCAACGTCGGTGAGATGATGGCGCTGTCCGGGTCGAAGTCCTCCACGCGCAGCGATGCCGTCTCGGTTGGCGGTTGGGGAATGCCGCTTTCTTTCACCCAATCGGCGGCTTCCTGCGGCAGAATCTCGTAGATGCGTTTTTCGATGCGTTCTGGCGGCGTGGTCGGGCCAGCCAATAGCCCGGTCTCTCGATCGATCTCGAATTCCTGCCAGACGTTGTCAGAGATTGTCGGCTCGGTGCCAGCGACGAAAAGCTCGGCGCGCTGCTCCTGGCATTGCTCGGTGGGCAGCAGTCCGCTCGGCTGGCAGACAACGCGTTGGACTATGCCGGGCGGCATATCATACCAGGTGGCGGGCAGCTCTTCGTGATACTTGCGCATCACCGCATTCCAGATCGGCGCTGCGCCCGACAGTCCTGTAACATTCTCCATCGACTCGTTGTCGGTGTTGCCAACCCAGACGCCGACAGTCAATTGCGGGGTGAAGCCCATCGTCCAGTTGTCTTTGAAGCCATTGGTGGTGCCGGTTTTGGCGGCCACCTTGCGGTCGGGCAGGGTCAACGCCGTGTTGGCGCCAAACGCAGGCGCACGCGCTACGTCGTCGCTCATGATGTCCTGCATCAAGTAGGCAACCTCGGCGCTGAAGATGCGCTCGGCTGCTGGCTGCTCATACTTCTTGAGGATGTTGCCTTCGCTGTCGCGCACCTGCAATATCGAGACCGGGTTCAGTGTGCGATACCCGCTCTGCAATTCGTTGACAGGTACAGGTTCACCCACCATGTTGCCGCTGTTGGCAAAGACAGAATATGCATAGGTGTGATCGAGCAGCGACACTTCGCCGCCGCCCAATACCAGACTGAGGCCATAAAAACTCAGCCCGCGATTCAACCCATTGATGCCCATGCGATGCGCTGTGCGCAATGCATCCGCTACACCCACTTGCTGCATCACCTTGATCGCCGGGATGTTGTAGGAACGCGCCAACGCATTGCGCAGCGACACCGGGCCGTGATACTGGCGGTCGTAATTTTCAGGGCGATAGTAGGTGCCATCGGCCTGTGGGAAAGCGGTGGCGACATCGAGAATCATCGTGGCTGGCGTCATGCCCTCCTGCAGCGCCGTGAGATAGACGTAGGGCTTGAAGCTGGAGCCAGGCTGGCGTTCGGCGGTGGCCATGTTGACCTGACCGTCGATTTCGTTGTTGTTGTAATCGAGCGAGCCAACCATCGCCAGAATCTCACCCGTGTCGTTCTTGATCGCAACGACGCTGGCGTTGCTGGCGTTCTTGCCCTGTTCCTTGAGGATCTGCACCTGTTCGCGCGCCACCTGCTCGGCGTATTTCTGCAACCCTACGTCGAGGGTTGTGTAGACGGTCAACCCCTTGCGCCAGATGTAGAAGGGATCGTCAACGGTGTTGTACTGCTTTTTCAGTTGGTCGAGTACATAGAGCGCAAAGTGCGGCGCCGTGAGGACGTCGAAGCGCTCCGCCACTGACTTGCGCAGCGTCAACTCCTGTTGGAAGGCGGCGTCGGCTTCGGCCTGGGTGATGTAGCCAGATTCGACCATCGCCTGTAAAGTTACACCCTGACGCCGCTTGGCATCCTCCGGATTGTCGATAGGGTTGAGTGCAGGAAACTGCGGGATCGCCGCCAGCATGGCGGCTTCCGCCAGGTTCAACTCCCGTGCACTCTTGCCAAAGTAGACCTGCGCCGCCGCCTCAACGCCATACGCCAGGTTGCCGTAGAAGTTGTAGTTGAGATACCACTCCAGCAACTTCTCTTTGGGATAGCGCCGCGTCACTTCGAGCGAGAGGATCACTTCTTTGATCTTCCGGGCGTAGCTCTGCTGGGCGCGTTCTTCGGGCGGGATGAATACATTTTTGATGAGCTGCTGCGTGATCGACGAACCGCCTTGCACAGCCCCGCCTTGCAAATTGGAGGCAAAGGCGCGCAACAGACCGCGCACGTTGATTCCCGGATTCTCGAAGAAGCTGCGATCTTCCAGCGCCACGGCTGCCTGCCAGACATAGGGCGTCATCTTGTCGAGGGCGACGAAGCGCCGATCTCCGCCAAAGGGGCGCGGGTCGACGCTCTCGTAGAGCAGGTTCGTGCCTGTGCGATCGTAGATGCGCACGGTCTGGAATTGATCCTGCTGTTGTTCGATGACGCTGACGTCGGGCAACTGTGCTGCATATTCGTTGTAGACGCCAAAAACGGTCGCAGCCACCACGCCGGTGACTGTCGCAACGCCCGCCCCCACCACAAGCAGAATCGCCAGCAGCGCCTGCCCTGTGCGCAGCCAGACGCGCGGGCGATTGGCGATGGCGCGCTGCCGTTGTCGCCGCAACATCAAAATTGTGTCGTGTCGATCAAGTCGTTTTGTCATAATCAGCCGTTTAGCGTACCACGCCCTAAAGCATCCATCCAAACGAAATAGAACGCAAATGACGCAGATCACCTCACCCGTGTGCGAATTTCGCCTACACCGCCACCTTTTCGACGACAAGTAGATGGCTCAAGCCCCACCCCCCCAGCGGCGACTGCTCCAGTGCGTATGTGATGCGGCGCAGCCACCTGCCCAATGCCGGGCGCCGGTGCACCAGATTGTCGTAGCCCGGAAAAACCTGGGTGTGATGCACCACGCGCACCGGCAACCCCACAAAAAGGCGGCGCAGCCCCGCCGCCGTGTACGCGCGCACATGGGGCGCCAGCCGGTTGCGCAGCGCGTCCGGCAGATAGTTGACGAGCGGGATATTGCCAAAGTGGTAGACCCCGCGCCAGTAAATTCCGTGCGTCTCAAACGGGTAGCGGCGATTGGGGACGAAGATCACGGCTCGCCCGCCGGGACGCAACACACGCACCATCTCGGCGACCGCCCACCGATCATCTACGACATGTTCGAGCACCTCATGGCTCAGCACCAGATCGATGCTGGCGGCGGCGTACGGCAACACCTCCGCCGCCGCTAATGCCAGCCCTGCCGTGGGGACGTTGTGCGCGGCGATTTCCAGGTGCTCAGCCTCGATGTCGATGCCGCTCACCCGGTCGGCGTAGGGCGTCAGCGCCCTGACGTACATCCCCACGCCGCAGCCATCCACCAGGATATGCGCAACCCGGGGACGCCCGGCCAGCCCCCAGTGTAAAATCATGTTCAGACGGCGGTTTTGCCCGGCGCGCCAGACGAAGCTGGGATTGCCGCGCCGCGCCGCACGCTCCCCGTGAAGATCGAGCGTTTCCATCATGCTCCTTGCTTACCTGAAGGGTGATTCGATGATCGATGAAAACAAAGCAAGCGACATCAACAGTCTCCTGGTCTGAGCCGGCGTCATCGCCACCTTCGCCGGGGAGTCAATTCCCGGTCGGCGGCGTACGTCCACTCAAGCGGACAGACGCACGCATTCAGTCAGTCTGCACTGACTGCGGTTGTCAGCCTTGCAGTGGAATGAAGGCTGGCGGTTCAGACAAAGGCAACGTCCCGTCGCGTGGAAAAGTTCAAGCGGAGGTCAACGCGTTGACTTACTCCATCGGGTACTTCATGCCAAGTTGGGTGCGGATTTCATCCATCACCGCCATGATGCGCACCGTCTCGTCAAGCGGCATCACGTCGCTTTCGAGCTTGCCAGCGCGCACACAGGCGGCGACTTCGTGCGCTTCGTGGCTGTAGCCGTTGGCAAGGTAGGGACGCTTGATCACCTCCGGTTCGTGACCGGCGCGGTGCAAGGTGAGCGTATCGCCGACCCACCACGGCGCGTGCAGCCGGATCGAGCCAGCGCCGCCGAGGATGATTGCCTCCTGCAGGGTGGTGGCGCGGATCGTGGTCGCCAGCAACGCCACTTCGCCGCCAGGAAAGCCAAGCAAGATGCCGGTGTTTTCGTCGATGCCGGTGGCGCCCAACGTCGCAATGGCGGCAATGCGATCGGGCTGACCGAGCACCATCATTGCCAGCGAGATCGGGTAGACGCCGACGTCGAGCAGGGCGCCGCCGCCCAGCGCCGGGTCGAAGAGGCGGCTGGCCGGGTTGAAGCTGGCGCGAAAGCCGAAGTCTGCCTGGATCATCTGCACCTGGCCGATTGCGCCCTCGGCGATCAGTCGCCGCGCCTCGACCATGATCGGCAGAAAGCGCGACCACATCGCCTCCATCAGAAAGCGTTGCTGACGCCGCGCTTCATCCACCATCGCCTGCGCCTGTGCTGCGTTGATCGCAAACGGCTTCTCGCAGAGCACATGTTTGCCGTGGCGCAGCGCCAACAGCGTGTGGTCGTGATGAAAGCTATGCGGCGTCGCCACGTAGATCGCATCGACGTTCGGGTCGGCGACCAGCGCTTCGTAGCCAACGTGGCGGCGCAGAATGTCGAAGCGCTCGGCGAACCGGTCGGCGGACGCCTGGGTGCGCGCGCCGACGGCGATCACTTCCTGGTCGTCGAGCGCAGCGACGCCGGCTGCAAACTTGGCGGCAATGTTGCCTGGTCCCAAAATTCCCCAGCGAAAACGCGTGCTCATCTCGTTTCTCCATTTTCTGTAGCGCGATCTCGAACCGTTGTCTGGCTGGCGTGCAGCGCCGCCCACACGCGTTCTGGCGTGAAGGGCAATTCGTCGAGCCAAACGCCGGTGGCGTCGTGAATGGCTGCGGCGATGGCGGGTGCGGTCGGGATGAAAGGCATCTCCGCCATGCCGCGAATGCCCAACGGCCCTTGCGGATCGGGAAATTCCAGGATGATTGGTTCGACGATGGTCGGCACGTCGAGCACACCGGGGATCAGGTAGGTGCTGAAATGCTGCGTGAGTGCGCGGCCGTCGCGCTGAATGTACTTCTCCAGCAGCGCCCACCCCATCGATTGGGCGATGGCGCCCTCGATTTGCCCCTCGACCTGCTGCGGGTTGACGGCGCGCCCGACATCGTTGGCGCTGATCAGGCGCAGCACATGCACATGGCCGGTGTCGAGGTCGACTTCCACTTCGGCGACCTGGGCGCAATAGCCATAGGTGATGTTCGGATCGGCTGCCCCGGTCTCACTGTCATAGCGCGTGGTCGGGCGGGGGCGAAAAACGTAGTCGCCGCGCGCAGGGCGCTCCTCGCGCTGCCATTCCGCTAACGCCTGTTCGGCGGCGCCCTTGATAGCGTTGCCCGCCATGAAGCTCATGCGGCTGGCTGACGCGCTGCCGGTCGATCCGCCAACTTCGGTCGAATCGGTGCGCACCTCGACCTGCGCCGGGTCGAGCCCTAATACTTCGGCAGCGACGCGCTGAAAGACAGTGTGCGCCCCCTGGCCTACTTCGGCGCCGACGCAGCCAACGACGGCGCGGGCAATCTCCCCCTCGCCGTACAATTCCACCCATGCGGCGCAAGATTCTGGCGCGCCCAGGCTGAATCCCACATTCTTGAAGCAGCAAGCGACGCCGACGCCGCGCGCTGTGCGGCGTTGTGTCGCTGCCAGTGAGGGCAGTGGCGAGGGGCGAGTGGCGAGGGGCTCCGTTGCGTCTGCGCTGGCGCCGGCGGCGGTGCGCTGCCAACCCTGGGCGCCGCCCTGGCGCCAGCCCGCGCGTGTAGCGGCGGCGATCAGCACCGGCTCGATGGTGCAGCCAGCGGGCAAGGGGGACTTTGTCGGCAACATCATGCCGTCGCGCCACAGGTTGCGCAGTCGTAGCTCCACCGGGTCGAGACCCAGCGCCTCCGCCAGTTTGTTCACCTGCATCTCCGCGGCGAAGTGACCTTGCGGACCGCCAAAGCCGCGGAAGGCGCCGCTCGGCGTGTTGTTGGTGTAGACGGTGCGCGCGGTGACGTGCACGTTGGGAATCTGGTATGGCCCCAGTGCAGCCAGCAGTGCGTTTCCCAGCACTTTGGTGCTGGTGTAGGCGTAGGCGCCACAGTCGCTCGTCAGGTCCATCTGTGCAGCGACGATGCTGCCGTCGCGCGTGGCGCCCCACTTCGCCTTGATCGTGTACGGATGGCGCTTATGGTGACCGACGATGCTTTCCTCGCGACTCCACACCGTCTTGACCGGGCGGCCTGTCTTCCACGCCGCCAGCGCCAGCACGATTTGCAGCGAGATGTCCTCGCGCCCGCCAAAGGCGCCGCCGATGGCGCCGTGTTTCACAACGATCTGCTCCTCCGGCAGGCCAAGCGCATGCGCAATCTGCTCCCGCTCCTCGTGCATCCACTGGCCGGGACAGGTGACTTCGATGCGACCATCTGGGCGCACCCAGGCGACGCCTGCTTCAGGTTGGAGATAGGCATGCTCCTGGGCGTGCGTGATGTAGGTGTGTTCTACAATCACATCAGCCTGTGCAAAGCCGGCGGCGATGTCGCCATCGATCAATTTGTATTCCAGCAGCACGTTGGAGTGCGGGTTGCGTTCCCCATAGGGATAACGAAATGGATAGGGGTGGAGCGGCGGTGCGTCGGGCGCCATCGCCGCAAAGGGGTCGGTGATCACGGGCAGCGGTGTGTACTCAATCTTCACTGCCCTGGCAGCGGCTTCGGCTTCGGCCTGGCTCTCCGCCACGACCAGCGCCACATGATCCGCCTCCCAACGCACGATCTCGGCCTGGGGCGTGCTGCCCGGTCCGCACAGCACCGGCTGGTCGGGCATGATCAGCCCGTACTCGTTGACCGGGACATCGGCGGCGGTGAGCACGGCGACGACGCCGGGCATCGCCTGCGCGACGCTGACGTCGATGGCGGTGATGCGAGCGTGCGGGACGCCGGCAAAAACGACCTTGAGCCATGCCTGACCGGGCAGATCAATATCGCCGGCGTAGACGGCGGCGCCGGTCACCTTATCGACGGCATCGATGCGGGGTAAGCTGCTGCCAACTGCGCGCATACACTGCTTCCTCTCAACTCTGGCGCACCAACATCGGGCCAAGACGTCGACCGCCCAACAGATGAATGTGCAGGTGATAGACTTCCTGTCCCCCGTCGCGGTTGCAATTCACCAACAGGCGATAGCCGCTCTCGGCGATCCCTTCCTGGGCGGCGACAGTGCGCGCCACGACAAACATGTGGCCGATCAGTTGCTCGTCCTCTGGCATCACATCGTTGGCGGTGGGGATGAGCTTGTTCGGCACGATCAGGATGTGCACTGGCGCTTGCGGGTTGATGTCGCGAAAGGCTGTCACCTGGTCGTCCTGGTAGACGATGTCGGAAGGAAGCTCACGGCGAATGATCTTGCTGAAGATAGTTTCGGTGGGCATAGCAGCTCATTGGGTGGTTGGATCGATATCTGTAGGATTACGCATTCAGCAACCTTCCTGGAAGCTCTCAGCTTCCAGGAAGGTGAAACACCAGAATCTGCGTAAGCCCAAATCTGGCTAAATTGAGCTTTAGTATACCGCACGCGAGGAAGTGCGGCAAAGGCATATGGCAGGTGCATGGTTGTGTGGACATCTCCAACGGCGACGCATGGCGTGCACCGGCGCCATAGACTGATTCTCTCCTGAGTCGGGGCTCCCGTCGCAGGTCATCGCCTCCGGCGTGACATAGCGCCACGTCACGCTGGAGGCGATGACCTACGACAAAAGTGATTTCGCCCCCAATATGAAATAGACCCCCAGTTTTGCTTCTGTTGCAAGATCAAACAATTCTTGCTACACTGTAGGCATCGTAGGCGCCTAACCGTGCACTTTAATCAGCTCGAATTGTCGCAATGACAGTCAACTGAAGGAGTTTGATATGAAATTCGCCCCCCCCCGTTGCTGCAGCAGTTACTGGCAGCGCCAAAAGCTGCTTTATGGGCTGATCCTGCTCAGCCTGTTGTTGGCCCCGATGTCGTCAGCTACGGCGCAGTCGCCAACCATGGCGACGCCTTCGTCTCCTCAAGCCTCTGAGGATGAGAGCGGTGCGCCTGCGCCGCCAACCATGACGCCAGTTCCGGTAGCGGCAAATCCACCAACCTTTTCCACAGCGACGCCCGCGCCAGTGACCCCGACGGCATCACCAACCAACCTATCGCCTGCGTCGCCTCCGACTGTCACGGCAGACGGAGATGCGGTGGCGCCCCTGACGTCGCCGTCTACTTCTTCGCTTGTAATCACTGCTGTGGTGGAAATGACTGACACGACAGGTCAACTATATCTACCGCTGCTGGCGGTGGATGAGACAGAAACACCTGCAAAAGCAGCACAGGGCTGGTCTGCGACAACGTTGTCGCAGACAGAGACGCTGACGGGCGCAGTGATGGAGACGCTGACGCCGACGCCTGTGGTCGACCCACTGGTGGCAGCGTTGATGGCAGAGAGCGAGGCAATGGAAAATCGTCCTGCACTCTATGTAGTTGAAGATACAACAGTAGCGGAGGAACATCTGATCTTCACGTCAATGGTGAGTAGAGGCGGCGGCGCAGTCACTGCGTTCGATGGCAGGTTGGAAGTGCACTTTCCGGCTGAAGCGGCGCCAGAGTCTTTGTCTGTGATGGTGCGTCCTGCGCTAGGAAAGGCTGCACCGCCCACAAGTCTGAGTCTGTGGCCGTTCGAGATCGTTGCAACGGGAATGGAGAACGGCGCAGAAGTAAGCCGCTTTCGGCAGCCTTTGGAGATCATATTGCATTATGAGGAGATGTGGCTACGGGGTGACGAGGAGAGCCTTGTGCTCTTTTACTACAATGAAACCGAGCAAAGCTGGCTGCCTTTACCCAGTCGCGTCGATATAGAACACAATCTGCTCATTGCTCACAGCGACCATCTCACTGTCTTCGACTTTGATATCCAGAATTGGGAAGCGGCGCGGCTGCCGAGCCTGGATAGTTTTCAGGTTGGGGACTTCACCGGCGCTGCGCAATATAGCTACGCTTTTGCATTACCCCCAGGGCCGGGCGGCTGGCAGCCCCAGCTGACGCTGAGCTACAACAGTCAGGTGGTGGATGCGGCCAACAACCGCACCCAGGCAGATTGGGTGGGGATGGGGTGGTCTCTTGAGACAGGCTATGTTGAGCGAAACATGCGCGGGTCCAATACGCTGGATGACGATGTCTTTGTGCTGATGTTGAACGGCGCTACGCATCGTTTGCTGCCCGATGGCACCGGGCGGTGGCGCACCGAAGAAGACGCCTTTTTGCGCATTCAATACAATGGAAATCCCAATGTATATGGCGACCAGGATCAATACTGGACTGTGTGGGACAAAGAGGGCAACAAATATCTATTTGGAGGCCCAGAGACTCATCGCGCAACCTACCCGCGCAATGCCGAAAAATGGACGTGGCGGTGGTCATTGCGTACAGCCAGCAACCAGTTTGGGCAGGAGATTAGCTACAACTACGCCTATGAAGGCGTGCAGAAGGACTGCGGCGAGACACAGGCGAGTGCTGGCGGCAATGACGTCGCGGTCTACCCGGCCGAAATCCTTTATCCCAACGGTAAATATCGTATTCAGTTTGATCGGATCAGCCGTAGCGACTTCGAAGGCGGTTGGTTGAATCCCTGCGCTGGAGTGCGCTTTCAGCGTTCATTGCTCAGCCAACTGCGCATCGAGCATTTCAATGGTAGTGGCTGGGAGCAGGTGCGCCGCTATCTCTTTACCTACGACTTCAACACTATCTTTCCAGGCGTCAGCTGGCAGGCAGGCGGGCGCACCCCGGCGCTGGTGCAACTGCAGGAATTTGGTGCAGACAACAATGCCCTGCCGCCGACTACCTTCACCTATGGCGACGCGATGCATCTGACGCGCGCCGAAAATGGCTACAAAGGGCGGGTCGAGTTCAGTTATGCGCTCTGGGCGAGTGAACGGGGACCGGCGGGCAACGACGCCGTGCAGAGTGATGGCAAATGTTCGGCATATGGCTGGGGAAACAATGGGTTGAGTAATGTAATTTGCAGTGCTCAGTCGGGGCGGAACCGGGGGCTGTACTTCAAGTTCCAAAACGGCGACCATGGTCATGTATATACAGGAAACTATTTTCGCATCTTTCGGCCGGGAGGCGCGTATCGCATCATTAGCCGATTGGAACGCTGGGACGCAGCGCCGCATGAGGTGCGCATTGGGCTAAACTACGGGGCGTCGATTGCCTGGGATGCAGGCGAACAGTTCCGTCCCCTCATCGCCAGCGGCGAGACAATTTTCGATTCGATCATCGTGCTACCCGCAACGGCGTCGCAAATGCTGCTGACCTATGAAGGCAACGCTATTCTGCGTTTCTTCATAGGCTACGACACGTTGACACGCTATCGGGTGACAGAAAAACGCATTGTCGATCTGGCAATCAACACGACTCAGGTATTCCAATACAGCTATGACGAACCAGCCGTCAACGATCCGACACATTCCGCCGTGGTGAAGAATGTGTTGAAGGACGACTGGAGTTGTTGTCGCGGCAATGACCGCGCGTACCTCCCTGAATTCACCGAATTCCGCGGCCACGCGCTGGTGCGCGAGCGGGGGCCGGATGGAAGGATACGCTATAGCTGGCACCGTCAGGATGATGTGCGCAAGGGCAAGATGGTGCGTCTCCAGGAAGGGTGGGAGGAGTTTTTCAGCGACTTCGCAACGACTACGGCCGGCTGGGCGTGGGCGGGCGAGACTGCGCTACTGCCGGTGCAGGGCGATCAGGCGCTGCGCATCAACAACCCGGCGATAAGCTGGCAGGTTTACGCCTATCGCACCGTCTACGGTGTGCAAGATGGCGAGCT
>Ga0272446_1000774_pt1 | contig 48603 bp, 40 predicted proteins | sample YNPCB0061_FD_194587 | JGI IMG/M metagenome (GOLD analysis project Ga0272446, IMG submission 194587) | Hot spring microbial mat communities from Yellowstone National Park, WY, United States - YNP-CB-006-1 | ecosystem: Environmental > Aquatic > Thermal springs > Hot (42-90C) > Sediment | place...
TCAAAGAAGTTGTGCGGCTCAAAAAGGCGGCTACGCGGGACTTGGTCATGGAAATAGCCTGCGGACTAGCCAATCTTCGCCTCAGTTTTCCGTAATCAAATACTTATGATAGATAATGTCTAATATTATGCGAAATTATACGAATGGTTATATACAAGGTATGCAAAGCCCTCCGACAAGTGACTGAAACGTCGGAGGGCTTGTTTGGGCTTATGTTACCGTTACCGACAACTGTAATTGGCATCTACTTCCATGCAAACATTAAGTTTTCCCATGTCAGCGACCTTGATACATCCTTTCTGGGATGCCACACTGTTTGAGTAACTGAAAAACATTCCGACCATAAATACAGCAAGTGCTGCAAAGGTTTTGATGAACAACAGTTTTTTCATTCGAGCAGAAGAGAAAGCATAGCGTGGTAAGGAAACAGTTTGGAAAAGAATGACTTAACGCCGCTCAATGGAATGGAATATCACCAAAGAGAAGAGCTCGTAGTTCTTTTCTTGGGGTCTTCATCGCATCTTCAACTTCATTTTTGGCGCGTTTGCGGCAACGCAGGTGAACGGTGTATGGGTGCGAAGCGCAAACAAGCGTAATACCAAGGAACATTCCAAAGAAACCTGAAACAAAGGCAAAAAAACTATTGAAAAAGGCAAAATTATTGTGCGTGTGGTCGGTGGTTAAGACGATGATTCCCAGTACATAGCTCAAGTATCCACTCAAAACGGCACCACAAGTTGCGAGGCACGATTTTGCACCAGCACGCGGTTCATGTTCACGCGAATTACCACTGTTCCTGCTGCTTCGTTGAAGGTAAAGGCGTTCATTTGCGAATCCAAAGGGATAAACGCGCCAATTTGTCCTTGTTTCCATTGGGGATTGAGCGCGGCAGAAGCCGCAGCACGCGGGTTATTGTCGGTTTCGATGTCGGGCAGAGGAAATTTGACGCCCAAATCCACCATGCGCCTGCCTTCTGCCATAAAAATTTCCTGCCGCATCAGATACACCAATTCCAACAACTGCTCTGCCGTAGAAGCCCCATCCACTGCCACCGCCGTGACCGACGTGCCAGAAAGAACAGGCACGGCAACGGGCTGCGAGCCAGTCCACCGCGAACGCACTAATCCGCGCACAAGCGGTTCTTGAGGGCTGGCTGACACGCGCACGGTATCACGCAAGGGATAATTCACCGTGCCGCCACGCCGACCGCGTGCTTCGGCGCGTTCATCCACGAGTTCAACAGGGCGTTTCGCCACTAATTCTATCAAGGTTTTTAGCCGCGCACGGGCTTGGGCAAGTTGATTGTCGCTCACAGCAGCTTCGGCAAGAATCAAATGGGCTTCTTCGGCTTTGAATAAACACACGGGACTTTCTTGGGTGGCGGAACGGCGGTAATACTTGGGGTCGAGAAAGTCCAAGCGTGGAAGCGGCTGAAATTCGTCTTGCCCTGTGTAGAGGGCAATTTGCATAACGCTAAACGCGCCGTTCGAGGGCAGAGGGTCAAACTGTGCAAAGCGGGTTATTTCAGCGTTGAGGGCGAGCGCGGCTTGTGCAGCGGCTGTGGCACTGGCTTTGTCGCCCAAATAGTACCTTGTTCGCCCAAGAGCAAGATGATAGACCGCTCGTGCTGCCGGGTCTTGTGTGAGCGCAATAGCTTGCTGCAATGCCTCTGCTGCTCGGCGGTAGTTCACCGTTGCCGAAACGGCTTCGCCACGTGCTTCGTTGGGCAATGCCACAAAATACTCCGCAGCGTAGAGCAGTGCCAATCCCTTGAAAAACCACAATTCGGCGCGTTGGTTGTTTGTGGTGCTGGCATCTGCTGCCGCGACGGTCGTTAAGCCATAGTCCGCCATTTCGCGCAATCTGCCGATGCTTTGAGCAATCGTGGCAATATCAACATCCGACGATTCCAAGCGTGGAATGTCAAACAGGCGATTGTAGAGCGTTCGGTTGTTGAAATAATTGTCGCTGACAATCTCTGCGCCCATCAAGATTTGGTCAGTTGTCAGTGCTGTCTGGCGTTCGCAGCCACGCAGCCATGCCGTCATTGCGCCCGGTGTACGCAAAAATGCTGCATCGGTAACGTTAGGGTTTTCAACCGTCGTGAGCGCGTTGCAGCCTGCCAGCACAAGCACAGACAGAACGCATGTGCAAAGCATGATGCAAACGTGCGGTGTTTTTTGTAAATTATTCATATACCGTTAAGTGCTCAAAAATTTTTTATCACTGTGGAGTTGTAGCTTTATGAAAACGCTGTTGACGATTGCCATCGAAGAGGATATTTTAAAAATCGCGGAACGTTTTGCTGCGGCACAGAATAGCGATGTTTCAACGCTTGTGCGCGAGTATTTGTATCGTTTAACCACTGATTTTGTGCCTTCACCTGACAAAACACCTGTGCTGGCTTCATTAACTGGTATTCTTACGACAGCACAAACGGCTGAAGACCTTGAACAAGAATATTATCGTTCACGCGAAGCAAAATATCAATAATCTGCTATGAATCTTTTTTTCGACACAAACATTCTGTTAGATATTATGCTGCACCGTGAACCACACTATGCCGCCTCTGCAATGGTCTTTGCTGCAATTGAGCAAAAATTTGTTGCTGGCTGTATAAGTGCTGTGAGTGTATCAACACTCGCATATCTTCTTCAGAAAGAACTCGGTCGAGAACTCGCTCACGTTCATATTACTGATATATTGAGAGTTCTTACGATTTGCGATGTCAACGCATCAACTATTCATCAAGCACTTGCAAGTCCAGCAAGAGACATTGAAGATGCTATTCAATATTATTCGGCACTTGAGGCAAATGTAACACATATTATCACACGCAATCAGTCAGACTTCTCTTTTTCAACCCTGCCAGTGTTATCGCCGAATGAGTACATACTTCGCCATCGTGCGCTATTCAAAGCCTTTTAAAATTCCATCTCATCAAAACCGCACTCTGAGCGTACCCAGTATCGTGCGCGGCGCGGAGTCTATGCCATAGCTTGTTCCTGTTACTGTCGCGCCGCCTTGAGAAATAACGCTTGCGGCAGAGGCTTCGGGGTCAAACGTGGCACTCGTCCAGCCAAAAGGATTTGCCACCGACACGCCAACCGTGATGTGCTTGCACACGCCTTCATACCAAGCCTGCGGCAGGTCGTAACTGAGCGCAAGAAAACGCACACGCCAAAAATCGGTGCGCTCCACAAAATAATTCATAAAGTTCGTCCAAATTTGATTGACCTGCAAGCCTCGCCGTGCTTGGGCATCAAGGAATGATTGTGGCACACGCCCGTCGCCAATGCCGCGCAAAAACCGAAATTGTTGGTCGAACGAATGTGCCCACGCGCCCCACTGGTAATCGCTGGCAATGGTGAAGTTCACGCTGCCCCAGAGCGTTGCCGAAAGCGAAACGCTCCCAAACGCGCTTGGAATCGTCGAGCCAAGATTGTCTAAAAACTTGACCGTGTAGGATGTGTCGGACGTAGGCACTGCTCGCGCACCGCGAATAAAGCCAATCGGCAAGCCTTGCGCCACAATATTCTGTACCGTCCCAGCACCGTAGCCGCCGATAGCAAAAGGCTGTGCCGTGCCAGAACTCAACACTTCGTTGGAGTTGCTGTTGAACGAAGCGTTGAACTGTACGAAGGCTTCTGCTGTACTGACGAGTGTTGCAGATGCCCGAAGTTCTACGCCGCGGTTGATAATCACGCCTACATTGCGGAGCGTGGATTGTTCGGCAACCGATGTAGGATTAGGAACGGTGAACAGCGCGTCGTTGGTGGTAGCGTTGTAGTACGTTGCGCCGAAGGTTAGCGCGTCGCCCAGCAAACTCATGTCTGCGCCAAACTCGGTTGTTGTGGTGCGTTCGGGGCGCAACTCCCGATTTTCTGCTTGCCCAAACGAAGCGGCAGGCTGACCAAGATAGGAGCTAAAGGCAATCGTGCGGTCACGGCGAAACGGCGGCGGAAAATTTCCTGCAACGCCATAGTTTGCTCTAAGCCGAACGTTGGAAATCGCGGTTTTCAGTTCCTCCCAAAACGGTTCGTCGGAAAGCACGTAGGATAGACCAATTTTCGGGAACAATTGCAGCCCCACGTCGCGCCCAAATGCCGTGTTGCCGTCGGCACGCAGCCCGAATTCCAGAAAATACCTGTTGTTTAAGCCAATGTTTTCCAGCGCATAGACGCCATAGTTCACCACTTGCAAACGGAATTGATCGCTTGTCTGTATGCCTGCTCCGGCAATAATTTTTGCCCCGTCGCGCACATTATCGCCGAAAATACGTGTTTGGTCGTCGCTGTTGCGAAAAAGCTGACCGCCTACGTTGCTGATAAACGACAATTCGCCAAGGCTGGTGGAAATGTCTGTTCTATGCTGCGCGGTAAGTTCCATCGTCAAACTCGTGAATTCGCGGGTAACTTCATCAATCGAACCACGATTGCTTGTGCCTTGTGGGACAACCCGTGTGTGGGTAAGGTATTCATTGGTGAGGATAATGCGCTCGTTGCTGCGCCGAACATCCATGCCGCCCAAGGCTCTAATAGTCAAGTTCTCAAGCGGTGTGAACTCAAACATCTGGGAGGTTTGGAAGCGCAATAGGCTCACGCGGTTGTCGGTTAAATCCTCAGCGCGGCGAATAAATTCTTTGAAGCGAGCAAACGTTGTATCTGGCATAGCATCTACATCGCGGGGGAATCCAAAAGCATCGGCAAATCCGTCCTCGACCGTCCACAGCGGCGTGTAATTTCCTGCATTACCGTCTTTGGCGCGGCGGTAGGTGTTCGAGGCAAGTCCAAAGGACGAAACATACCGCAGAAGAGGAGAAATCTGGGCGTTTAAGCCGACACGAGTGCTGTATTCGGCATACTGGCTGTTGTTGATGCGAAAACCTTCACCATTGCGTGCGCTGGCAGCAACACTGTAGCCCCAGTCTGCGCTGCCGCCGTTAGCAGCAAGGACGTACTGCTGCGCAAAGCCTGCTTGATAGAGCAGCTCTGGCGTTCGGCGAAAGCGTAAAAATTGTGTTGTAGGCGCGTCCACGCCAAGCCGCGTTTCAAACGTCAGGCTGGACGGACGACCTAAGCCGTTTTTGGTGAAAATTTGGATAACGCCATTGGCGGCATCCGAGCCGTAGAGCGTCGTAGCAGCACCGCCGTTGATGAACTCAATACGGTCAATATTGTCCATCGGAACATCAGCAAGCGCACCAGACTGGCTGCTTTGTGCAACGGGGTAATTCGCAAAACTCGAAACACTGGGCGTGAGCGTAGCGGGGGAGTTCAGGTTGTCCAGCCGCACGCCATCTACGTAGATAATAGGCGTAGAGCCAACACTGACCGAGTTGATACCACGCGAGCGAATCATCGAACTTGTGCCCGGCTGTCCCGAACGCATGGTGAATTGGGCGTTTGGCACCTGTGCTTGCAGAACTTGCTCTAAACGAGGAACGGGGACTTGGGTGATTTGTTCGGCACTGATAACGGCGGTGTTGGTGGAAACTCTGCGTCGTTCCACGCCCACGCCCTGACCGCTCACCACAACTTCCTCGCTGCGAATGGGGTCGTCTTTGAGGTCAATGACGAGTGCTTGAGCATTCCCGTCAAGCACGAGAGCGGTTTTGTAGGGCTTAAAGCCCAGATACATTGCTTGCAAAGCATATGAACCCGCAGGCAAGCCTGAAACTGAAAATTTTCCGTTTTTGTCCGAAATACCACCACGCACGACTTTAGTCTGTATTTCCGTTAGTTTGACCGCAACCCCTGCAATCGGCTCTTGGGTTTTTTCACTCCGAACAACGCCTTCAATGGTACTTGCTGTCGGTTGTTGAGCTAACAGTGGCTGAACCAACAGTAATAACGTTGCAGATGCAAAAATACCAGCAACAAGCGTGAACCATTGTGGTTTTTTACTGGCAGAATGTCGTATATTCATAGAGAATCAACCTTAGTATAACCAACACGTATTGCCATACTTGCCGTATAAGACAAGAAAGGCAGCAAACTTACGGATTTTTTGAACAACACAACAAATTTTCGCTCAGAGCGAATATTACAATTTGGTAAAATAAAAAGATGTTATTGCAAAATATAACAACAAATTAATGCAGAGAACGTCATTACGTTGTGGAAAAGTAAGGTTGTCGCAAGTATTATCACATTTCATCTACCACTATGTTCCGAAAACTTGTTTATTGGTTTATTCCAAGCACTTTTCGTCAAGACGCAGAAAATTTTCGCCGTGCCGGGCTGCTGGTTACGATTTCTTTCACTATGGCTGTGCTTTCGCTGGTGACTATCGGTCAATCTCTTGTGTTATCTGGTGTGTCGTTACAATTATTACCGCTATTGTGTGGTTTCATTGCTGGGGCAGTGAATCCATTTTTGCTGCGTCGTTTAGCTTCATTAGTTATTCCAAGAATTTCTGTGATAGTGGTGTATTTGTTCGTGGTTGCAGCAGTATTCTTTCTTACAGGCGGTACACAAGGACGAGGCGTATATTTCCTGATTCCTGCGCCCATTATTGGTTTTGCTGTTGGCGGTTTCGCTTTTGGTCGTAACACGGCACTTATCACGATTGCTATGCTAATCGGTCTGCAATCAACGGAAATTTTCGGCATTTATCAGCCGCCGCCGCCGCCATTCCCTCCGCAAGTGATGTTGTATGTGGAACTGTTTTTAAGTATTTTATTGCTGGCGTTTGTCAATTCTTTGAGCGCGCAAGGAGAGTTGGCAAAAGAAGAAATGAACAAGCTCCTTGCCGAAACCCGTGCCGCCAGTGAGCGCAAAGCGCAAGAAGATTACCAAAAACTTGAAAAAATGAAAGCGGAAAACGAGCGTCGCGCTGCCGAAGAACTGCGCCGAACAGAAGCCCAAAAAGAATATCTGGCGCACAACGTAGAAGAGACTGTCCAAGCCATGACGAAAATAGCCAATGGCGATTTAACGGTGCGAATGACCATAAACACCAATGACGACATTGGCAAGCTTTACGGTGCTATCAACCAAACGGTGGAAGCCTTGGAACACGCCTTAGCGCGGGTAGCAGAGGCAGTAAATCGTACAGTAGAAGCGGCGGTAAATATCAGTGCTTCTACCGACGAGCTCGCCGCAGGAGCACAGGAACAGGCTGCACAAGCCACGCAGGTTGCAAGTTCGGTCGAGGAGATGTCGCGTACCATCGAGGACACCACGCAGCAAACATCGCTGGCTGCACACGAGGCTTCGCTTGCCAACGACGACGCACACACAGGCGGGAATGTCATGAAAACGATGGTAGGCAATGTTCAACGCTTGGCAAGCGTGGTAGTCTCGTCAGCAGAAAAAATCGCTGTACTGGGCAAATCCAGCGAACACATCGGCGAAATTATTCAGGTGATTGACGAAATCGCCGACCAAACAAACTTGCTTGCACTCAATGCTGCCATTGAAGCTGCTCGTGCAGGCGAGGCAGGACGAGGCTTTGCAGTGGTTGCCGATGAAGTGCGAAAGCTCGCCGAACGCACCCAGAAAGCCACCAAAGAAATTTCCGCCATGATTCAACTCATTCAGCGCAACACCAGCGAAGCCGTTACCGCTATGCAAGAAGGTTCGCATCTTGCCGAAGAAGGGCGAGCGTCGGTTGAACAAACGCAAACGGTCTTGCAGCACATCATTGAGCGCACGGGAAAAGTCTCAGACATTATGTCGCAACTTGCCACTGCCAGCGAAGAACAGTCATCCACCAGCAACGAAATGGCAAGGAGTGTTGGGGTAATTTCCGCATCGGTTGAGCAGTCGGCAGAAGGCTTGGGAAATATCGCTCGTAGTGCCGAAGGCTTACAACGTCAAGCCGATGAGTTGCAATCACTGTTGCGCCAATTTACGCTGAACATTACCCACTACGAACCTCAACAGCAGCAACGCTTGCAGCAGCGTACAACGGCAAAACAGTTGCGCTAACCAAGAGCAACGAACTACTCAGAACTTTACATAAGGTTGATTAGATTCGTTGCTACAATGCACGGGAGTACGTCTGTAAAGGAATCTTAGTGTTCACCGATGCTGCGCCACAACCAGCGCATCAATTTCCTTGCCTTCGGTGTCGGTTATAGTAGCAAGTTTGCCTTTATATTGCATCAGGCGGTGCGGAGCAGCCTTTTCAACGACAAACTGTAAGGGCGCAACAAATTGCCGCAAAATCCACGATGACGGCACGACGTTCACGCTGTAACACGCCACGCCATTGATGGTTGTTTCGCCACTAAGACGTGCGTAGAAACCGACTGTTTGTTGTCTTGCGGCAATAAGCAACTCTACCCACACATCATCACCACGCACAATTTCTGGCAGACGGTTCTGAATAAATGGCAGAATCATGGTGTTAGGAATAATGCTTGCGCGAAATTCACAAGACCAGTCTTTCCATTGTTCGGCGTTGTCAGCGCGTGTTTTGACTGCAAAACCTTCACCGCCAAGTGTGATAGCTTCATAGCGACCATTGCGAAAATCTTCAGCCACTGACTCGACCAAGCGAAACGACCGCGTGTGAAACTTCACTTGCTCACGGGCAATGTGTTTGCCTTGCAAGTCAAAACAATCGGTGATAATGACGGTATGACCATGCTGCGCCAGCGTTTGGGCTTTGTAGTTGTACAATTCTTTGCCCCGCACCACAATGCTACCGCGATAATGCACTGAATCTGGACGCACGACAGGAGAGTCCTGGAAGCCCATTAAAGCAACCATGATTGCGAGTACTGCAAGTAAGATGCTGGCGTGCATACTGGTCTTGAACAGAAGCATGATGAACACAGCAACAACGACGAAGAGATATATGTTCAGCCTGACACTTATGTCAAGTGCCGCATTTCTTTATTATAGCAGAAAACGTGCCAAGTCCACAATTGTTGTAGCTGTGGCACGCTTTCTTCGTATGTAGGACGTTCGCAACACGGCATTTAGCGTGTTTACAAAAACTCCGCGGGGTCAGCAATTGCACCTTTGAGAGCAGATGCAGCGACAACGGTCGGTGCCGCAAGATACACATGGGCATTGGGATTGCCCATGCGCCCTTTAAAATTGCGGTTAGCAGAAGAAATCACCACTTCTCCGTCGCCCGGAACGCCCTGATGCGAACCCACACAAGCCCCACAGCCCGACGAAGTAAAAGATGCTCCCGCGTTCATCAAGATTTCTGCTGTGCCGTCGCGCATAGCTTCGATAAACACTTGTTTGGAGGCAGGAGTTATCAGCAAGCGCACATTTGGATGAATGGTTCTTCCCTTGAGCAAAGCTGCTGCTGCTTGTAAATCCTCTAACCGTCCATTCACGCACGTACCAATGAACGCATAGTCAATTTTGATGCCGAGCGCAACGTCGATGTCTTGTGTGTTGTCGGGTGAACCGGGTGTGCTGATTTGTGGTCGCAAGTTTGAGGTTTCAATGACAATATGTTGGGCATAGTGGGCATTGTCGTCAGGTATAACGGGTTGCCAGTCATAGGGCAGTTGCAAGCCGTTTGGGTGTACAATCCCTGCTTTTGCGCCCATTTCTGCCGACATATTTGCCATCGTCATACGGCTCGAAAGCGAAAGCGGCGTAAGTGCGTCGCCACAATATTCGATTGCTTGGTAGGTTGCCCCAGCAATGGAAAGTCTTCCCACTGTGTGCAAAATCAAGTCTTTCGAGGTAATGCCCTTTGGGATGTCGCCTGTGTATTCAATCTTTATCGTGTGCGGCACTTTGAGCCAAATTTTTCCTGTGAGCATCACTGCCGCAAGGTCTGTGGAGCCTACGCCGGCAGCGAACGCATCCAGCGCACCGTAGGTGGGAGTGTGGGAGTCTGCGCCGATGTATAAGTCGCCCGGCTTGACGTAGCCGTGTTCCACCATGAGTTGATGGCATATTCCCTCGCCGCCCTCAAACAAGACCACGCCTTGCTCACGGGCAAACTCGCGCATCATTTTGTGCAGATTGCCAATCTTTTCTGTGGGGGCAGGGGCAGCATGGTCTATCACAAGGGCGCATCGTTGGGGATTGCTGACGCGCTTGCCGCCCATTTCACGGAAGGCTTTGATAGCAAGCGGAGCAGTTGTGTCGCTTGCCATATAGCCATCAACGCTCACAATCGCCAGTTCACCAGCATACAATGGCTTTCCTGCTTGATTGTGCGCTGAAAGAATTTTTTCGCTGATGGTTTGTCTACGCGCTGTACTTCGTGCAATATTCGACATTTTGACTCCTGTGTTTGGTGCTTCAAACAATCTGTAGGTCATCACGTTCAAAAAGCCTGTGCATCTTGCTTGGCAAGTCCTTGCCGAGTAGCTGCGACAATTCTCGGCTGCAGGCGGCAATTTTTCTGGCATCAATGCCCGTGTGAATGCCGAGTTGGTCAAACAGGTGTACCGTGTCCTCAGTGGAAATATTACCCGTTGCACCCTTGATAAACGGACACCCACCCAAACCGCCTACTGCTGTATCAAAGTGCCGAACACCGCTCTGCAACGCCGCATACAGATTTATCAATCCCTTCCCTTCAGTATCGTGCAGGTGCAAAAAGACGGGTTTTTCTTGCGAAGATGCTCGCGCAAGAGATAGTACCGCTTGCATCACCCGTCCAACAGCAAGCGGATTGCCCATGCCTGTACTGTCTGCCAGAGCTATTTCGTCTGCGCCTGCTGCCAAATGCTGTTCGGCAAGGTTCACCACCACTTGCTCCGAAATCTGCCCTTCGTAGCGGCAGCCAAAGGCACTTTGAATTCCTGCTCGTACTGTTAAGCCCATCTGTTTTGCTGTGCTAATCATAACAGCGCACTGCTTCTGTGCTTCAGACAAGCCCACATTGGCATTCTTGCGGCTGTGGGTGTCGCTGGCGGACAAAGAAATCGCCACGTGCCGCAAGCCCGCTTTGGCTGCACGTTCCAGACCTTTGGGGTTCAGCACCAAAGCACTCAACACCACGCCTGCATACTGCGGCTGACGCGCCAGTGCAGTAAGTTCGGCGCACAATGCCTCGGCATCTGCCATCTGCGGTACGCGCTCAGGATTTACAAATGAACACACCTGTACACGCCGAACACCTGCGGCAACGAATTGTTCGATAAAATGAAGTTTTTGCGCGGTGGTAAGCAGTGTTTGTTCTGTTTGGAGACCATCGCGCAAGCCTTGCTCTTCTATTACCACGCTTGCTGGTAGCGTGGCAGATACCGCAGCATGAGCGTTTTCTGCAGATACTGTGGGCGGTATTGAATTCATGGTCGTACGAGGGCTTTTATATGAAGTATGAAGTATGAAAAGCTGAACACTCTTGACTATTGTGATGAAAACCACCATGGCGAAGTCACGTGTTGGGTTTTTACAAGCAGTGCTTGCTGGCGCATAAACCGCTTAATAGCTGCCGTGCCCATGCGCGTTCCACCGATGCCTGAGAACTTAAACGATTGCTTTTCGCCTTCATGAATAATGGCTGTTAAAGCGGCATCATTCACACTGACCGCACCGCACTGCATTTGTCGAGCAATGGTTTCGGCTTCTTGCCACGTGGCGGCGAACACTGCTCCGCTTAGACCAAACATCGTGCCGTTTGCAAGTGCGAGTGCCTCTTCGCGGCTTGCGAAGGACATCACGGGCAGAATAGGACCGAATGTTTCTTCGGTCATAATCTTCATGCTGTGATTGACGTTGGTCAGTACCGTTGGTCGGCACCACCAGCCGCCTCCGTGCTGTTCGCACGCCGTGGAACCTGTTCGCAGCACTGCGCCTTTGGCAAATGCGTCGCTGAGGTGGTCGTTAATAATTGCCGTTTGGCGTTCAGAAATAATTGGACCAATTTCTCCGCTTTCGGGCGTTGGATACGCGAGCCGCAATGCTTCCGCCTTGCGCGTAAGCAATGCAGTGAATGGCTCGAAGATGCTGTGTTCAACGTAGATACGCTCCACAGACAAACAAGACTGCCCAGCGTTCACCACCGAACCCCAAAGCAACGCAGAAGTTGCATGGTCAAGGTCTGCGCCCTCAAACACCAGCGCAGCGTCTTTGCCGCCAAGCTCCAAAAACACAGGAATAAACCGCTCGGCGGCTGCATGATAGACTTTGCGCCCTGTGGCTACGCTGCCCGTAAAGCACACCACATCCGCGTTATTCAAAAGTTCTGCGCCTGTTTCGCCTGCCCCTGCTACATACTCCAGCACCGCAGCCAGTTCGGGCACTTCACGCACTGAGTGCATCAACGGTTCGATAAAACGCGGCGTAATCTCGCTTGGCTTGACCACTACCGCACACCCCGCTAACAATGCGGGAATAGCATCAATAATCGAAAGCAAGAGCGGAAAATTCCAAGGGCTGATAACGCCCACGAGTGAAAAGGGCTGCACGTGCTGGTGAATCTGAATGAATGGCACCGACGAAGGCTTGATTTCGGTTTGAGCAAAAAACTCCTGTGCAATGCCACACCACCGTTCAATGCTTGATGCCAGTAAATTTACTTCTAACACGCTCTCATGCTTGCGTCCCGTGTCGTGGATAATCGCCTGCAATACCTCCGCGTAGTAGCTCCCGCCCGGTTGTACAAGATTTTTCCACCGACGCAGAGCAGAGATGCGACGCTCTACACCCTCTGCATTCCAGAGATGCTGGGCTGTGCGGAGCGCGGTACAACGTTCCCGAAGTTCCTGCGGCGTTGGTGGCGTGAACGTGTAGTCGTATTCCCCAGAACGGGGATTGCGAACGGGGATTGGTGCTTGTTTCACGGTAGTATGAGCCTCTCAGAAGTATGAAGTATGAAGTTGAAACAGCTATATCACGCCAAGTTTTGCAAGCCGCTCCAACACTGCGGCTTGTATGCGGGCGAAGTGATTGCGCTCAGGCATTGCACCAGCAGCCGTACTTGGTGGCGAAGCTAACGTGTTCGGTGGATAAAAACTGTGCTGACTGTACGACGCGGCATACACCTCAAACCGTTGTCGTGCCAAAAAGTTGTTCATGCCCGGCCGCCGACGGTAGTGCCTGAGAGCGTTAAGGTCTATATCGGCATTTGCCACCATGCTTTCGCCTGTGCTCGCCTCTGCCAGCACTAATCCGCGATAATCCACAATTTTTGAGCCGCCGTCTGTGGAGGCACAAGGAATGTCCGTACCCATGATGCCAGCAGAATTTGCCGACACAACATATGCCAGATTTTCTAATGCCCGCGCCAATTTTGCTACGTTTTTTGGGGTTACTTGCGGACTGCCGATTTCCGACGATGAATGCACAAACACTTCTGCGCCGCGCATAGCAAGGCATCGGGCAAGTTCAGGGTATAAAATTTCTTCCGAAGCAATTGCCGCAAGATTGCCGATTTCCGTGCGAGCTACTGCAAATACTGCTTCCAAGCCGTACACATCCAAATACCGTTCCCAAACGTCGTGTGGTGTGGGAGCAAACATCGAATTTAAGCGGCGGTACCGCAAGACACAATCGCCGTTTGGCGCAAGGACAAAACTTGTTTGAAAGTACAACGCTGGAAAATGCTCATCAGTTTCGTACACGTTTCCCGCCAAAAAAATAGCATTGTCCTGTGCAATACGCCCTAACGCCTCATATTCCGCTCCGCAAGGGTCAATACAGGCTTTGTGCGACCACTCGTGAAGGCTTTCACGCATGGGAAATCCCGTCAGAAAATACTCTGGCAGCACCACTAAGCGTGTGTCTGCGCCCAAAAAGGCTTTGGAAGCCTGAATTTGCTTGGCAAGCCGCACAATGCTTGTGTGCATGAGCGTTCTGGCTTCTTCGTTGGTGCAAGCATTGACTGCGCGGCACGTTACTTGCAACGCCAAGGCTCTAAATATGCCGTGTGCTGTTTGTGCTATTGGTTGCGAGGATATTTCGTTCATACGTGGTTTGGAAAATGCCTTGATAACGCCATTGGTGAAGCAAACACGGTGTTGCGAACAGTGTAAGCGGGTTTGTCATTGGGTTGCACATTATGCAACTGTGCCTACGGCTGCTTGGCTCGGCTTTTTGAGGGCAACCACCACCACGCTTGCTATCACACACAGCACCACCATTAACGTAAATGCTGGAATGTAGCTGCCTGCTGCGGTGCGAATGCTTCCAAGCCCGATAGCACCTGCGCTGCCAGCAAGAGTGTCCACCATGGTCACTATGCCTAAAATTTTTCCGTAGGATGCTCCCGCATAATATTCAGCCACCATGACTTGAATCATCGTAAACGCACCGCTAAACCCTAAGCCGTAGATGACAGCATAGGGAAATATCAGACCTTCAGGGTTGAGTTCCAAAAACCGCAACAGGAGCGAGCCAATGGTCAGGTTAATAGTGGCAATAAGCATAATCATTTTTTTGTCGAAGCGGTCGCTCAGAAAGCCGAACAACAGTTTGCCCACCATTGCCGAAGCACCAAAGACGCTCAAGATGTTCTTAGAAACATCCACGTCCAGATGCAAGTCCTTAAAGTATAGTGTTTGGTTCTGCGTTACGCCAACAATACAAAACCACATCACCGCCGTAACAAAACACAACAGGTAAAAAACGGGCGTTCGCAGGGCTTGTGCTACTGTCATACTCTCAGGAAAAGCAATGTGTGAGATTGGCACTTCAGACGCTTGGTTGGCATCCTTTCGAATACCGTCTTGCGTTGTGCCTATATCTTCAGGGCGGTCTTTCAGCACAAACACAAAAGGCAGCACCACAGTTACAACCATGATACCAGCAAGTACCAGTGCTGCCGTGCGCCAGCCACTTGAGCGGATAACAGGTCCGACGATTTGCGGAAAAATCACCGCGCCCAAGCTTGAACCTGTGAGCAAAATTCCCACTGCTCTGCCGCGATACCGCCCGAACCAGCGCGTTATCAAAAACATACTGGCAACAATGCCCGCTGTGGTCAGCCCAAGCGCAAAAAGTACGTACACTCCCAGAAACTGACCATAGCTGCTAATTTGCCCGAACACGATAAACGCTGCCACCAAGACCACCGAACCGCCGAGCATAATAATCTTCGGGCTGTACCGCTCCAGCATTGCTCCCGAAGCAACTGACGAGACGGCTATCAATAAAAACAACAGTGCCGAAGGCGTGGTTATTTGCTGCGCTGTGAGACCCATTTCTTCTTGCAATATGGGAAAAAAGAGCGGCATAGTGTTTACAATGATGCCATTGGTGGCAGTGTACGCCACAAGGAGCGCAGCCAGTAAAAACCATCCGTAAAATATACCCGTTCGCTGCTCAGTCATAGTGATTCGTCCTTCCCAGAAATACTGAAAGTGTCAAGAAACCGTGCTTGCCAAGTGTTTGCCGAGTATTCTGCCAAAACTGATAGCAGGCGTGATGAGCATTCCACTGCAAAACGCATTGCCACTGGTTGCGCCCGCTCCCAAGACTTCGCCAATAGCATACAGACCTTTTATCGGCGTGTTGGTAGCGTCTAACACTTGCAGCGCGGCGTTAGCAGCCAAACCACCAAACGAAATGAGCGAACAGCCATGCACCAATAAAGCATAATACGGTGGTGTGTCTAACGCACACGACGACGTTGATGAAGCCGTTGCTGAAACTACTGAACGCCCCATTTCGTCAGTCCTACCCGTTGCCGCTGCCAGATTGAATGCGTTAACGGTTTTGGCGATATGTTCTGCGCTCAGTCCTGCTTTTGTTGCCAATGCAGCCCACGAGTCTGCTTTCCATAAGAATTTGCCGTCCTCAGCCAGCTTTCGCACGGTATCCGCACTCTCCCACTGCCGTACAAGCGGCGTGCCTTCTTGGTATGAAGCCTCAAGCGCGGCATCGTCAAAGAGTATCCAAAACTGCCAGTCTGGTTGCGCCATCACAGCACGTTCACGGGTATCGGCGTTGGGTTCATCTTCATTCAAAAATCGTTTTCCCTCAGCATTGACATAGATTTCTCGTACCGTGCGATGCACAGACGAGAACACGCCCGCCCATGCTTTCCAATAATCCACCCTGCCAGACTTTGGCTCAAACTCTATGCCGCCAATGCTAATAATGTGATGTTCGGCGTTACGAAACTGCGCTCCAATCTTCATTGCCGCCACAATGCCTTCGCCCAGCGATGTTTCTGCAGCGGCACTGCGAAGACGCGGCGCGTTTTTTGGCATGACTGTTCGGAAGAAAGAACTGTTGTTTGCGTATCCGCCAGACGCAATAACAACATTTTGGCTATTCAGCACTACCATTTCGCCCGAACGCTGCTCGCAGACTACACCGTTAATAGCCCCAGTATGGGGGTCGCGGAGGATTTCCCGCAAAGTGTGGGCAAGCCTGAGCGTGATAGTTCCTGAGCGAACGTGCTTATCCCACAGCGGCATCAATACTGAAAGCAGAAGTGTTCCGCCTTCTGCCACAGGCGCAAATACGGTGCGTGGCGTAGAGTATGGCACATGACCATAGACGATTTTGGGCGTGCTGTCATCCAGTGGAAAACCCAAGGACTCAAGCCACTCTACGGTTTGTGCGGCTTCTTCGACGGCAAGCCGTGTCAAAACAGGGTCAGCAGTGTTGCCCGTAATGCGCATAATGTCTGCGTAGTGCGCCTCGGGCGAATCCTCAATGCCGCGTTGTTTCTGGCGTTGTGTTCCTGCTGCGCTCAAATGCGCACTCGATAGGTGCAATGTGCCGCCCACGCGGTCGGATTTCTCGACAACAAGAATGTTTCGCGCCCCGTGTTCGGCGGCACAAATAGCGCAAACCATGCCTGCTGTTCCCGCGCCAACGACGAGTATGTCGTACCATATATCGTGCTGAAGAGCCATAAGCGTCGTTGTGGGCGTTTAGGCGTTCAGCAGTTCAAAAAACTCTATCCACACGCCGTCGGGCGAACGCACGGCAAAGGCTTGTGCTTTGCCATATGGTCGCAAGACCACCTCTGCAAGCGTTGATACTGGACTTACGCCGCGCCCGACTACGGCTTGATAGTATTCAGCAATATTGCTCACAGCAAACCGATACATCAGCAAACCAGTGTTTGGCGGCACAGCGCGTTCGGCATAATGTTTCCCTTGTAAGCCCTCGAAGTGAAACAATCCCAGCATGGTATCGCGGGTGTTATCGGGTGAAAGCGTAACAAAGCGCACTGGATGGCTTTCGGCAAGGTTCCAAGGCAGTCGAAACACGTTTGGCGCATTGCTTGGCAGCACAAACGACGTATTGTCCTGCAGATGAAATCCCAGTGTTTTGACAAAAAACTCCAAACTCGTCGGAAGGTTTTCGGCAACCATCATAGACAAGTACACGCTTCCCAGCGTACGGACAGTCGTTGCGGCGGTTGTTGTAACCTGAGGCTCTGGCAAAGTTGTGGGCAGCGGTTGCATTGGTGGACTCACACGATGCACCAAGGCAAGCGCAACGCGGTCTGGACCGTATAAGAGTGCTTCCTGCACCGTTACTGCGCCCAACGAAAACTCTATCGGCTCGCCGTAGGAAAACCAGCCAAGTTGATGCACCATCTCCCGAAATGTTGCTTGCACATCGCTGACGTGAAGGTCAAAATCAAAAATACCGCCCGGCTCCCATATTTGCGCTCCGCCGCGAATTTGCTGCTGTTCGACACCATCAAACTTCACCAAACGCAGCAGACCGTGTTGGGCATTGGGAAACGCACAAAGCGTTTCCGCGCCGTGTGTGGACAAACTTACGTGCCAAAACTTGAGGATGTCGCCGTCCAAACGCCCTTGATAGCGTATTTGCCAACCCATGTAGTCGTGCCACGTCTCCAAATGCCGCTTGAGGTTCGTAACACTCACCACGATTTCTTGTAGTTTTCCTATGCAATAGCTCATAGTGCCCAGAAGGATGAAGTGTGAGGTGTGAGGTGTGAAGTATGAAGTTGAGTGCTGCTGCTGTCCTTGTGCGTAATGTTAGACGCGCAGGAGCAATTTACCAACATTTTCTCCGGAAAACAGCATGAGCAATGCCTCTGGAAATCGCTCAAATCCTGTGACGATGTGGTCGCGAGTGCGTAGGCGACCTTCGCGCAGCCATGCGGCAATGTCGCGTTTTGCCTCGTCGTAACGGTCTTCGTAGTCAAAGACGATAATGCCATTCATTATGCCGCGTGCGGTAACAATTTTGAGGTAGTTTTTAGGTCCTTGCGGGACTTCAGCATTATATTGGGAAATTGCCCCACAAATCACTACCCGCGCACCACGAGCCAGATTGGTGAGCGCAATGTCTAGAATCTCGCCGCCCACGTTGTCGAAATACACATCCACACCGTTTGGACAGGCTTGACGGAGTTGTTCAGCAAGATTTCCCGCTTTGTAGTCCAACGCTGCATCAAAACCGAAGTCTTGGACGAGCATAGCACACTTTTCTGCACCACCAGCAATTCCCACCGCCCGACAGCCCCGTATTTTCGCTATTTGCCCTACTAATGAACCGACCGCGCCTGCTGCTGCCGACACCAACACCGTTTCGCCATTTTTGGGCTGACCTCGTTCTTGCAAACCAAAATACGCCGTCATGCCGGGTATTCCAAGCGCACCAAGCGAAGTTTGAAGAGCAACCGCAGTTGCGGGCGCAAGAGCCGTATCAACAAGGTGTACGCCGTTACCGTTCGACACCGCATAACGCTGCACACCCAGCAATCCCGATACGAATGCTCCAACGGGAAAGTTGGGATGACGCGAGCGCACTACCTCGCCCGCCGCAAATGCACGCATTGGTTCGCCAAGCCCTACGCCGCGAATGTAGGTTTTGCCTTCGTTCATCCACCCACGCATGGCAGGGTCAAGCGAAATGTACTGGGTTTTGACAAGAAACTCACCTTCCAGCAGTTCCGGTAGCGGCGCGTGCTCTAAGCGAAAATTGCTGTGCCTCACCATGCCCTGCGGTCGAGCAGCCAGTACCCAGCGTTCGTTAGTAGCCGTAGTGCGTGTAATTGCGTCGTCTTGACGGGTATTCATTGCTTGCATAGCTCACCATTCAATTTCTCGTAAGTCTAAGGTAAACCCCGGCAACACATTTTCGCCTGACAGCGTTGCCTCAAGGCTTTCCACCACACGCACATCACCATCAGCACGGTAGATATAGACGCTGTGCTGTTTCGGATTGATAAGCCACGCCAAACGGCAGCCGTTGTCTATCCACTCGTGCATTTTATCTTGCAGTGTTTTCAAGGTATCGCTATGCGACATCAATTCCACCACAAAATCAGGGCAAATAGGAGCAAAACCTTTGCGGTCTTCAGCAGAAACAGCCTCCCACCGCTCTTGCGTGATAAACGCTGCATCGGGCGAACGCATAGCACCGTTCGGCAGGGTGAAACCAGCTGAGGATTCAAACACTTTTCCTAAGCGGCTTTTGCTGTTCCATACCTTCAAATAGTACACAATATCAGCATTGGTCACGCTTGATGCCGAGCCAGCAGGTGCCATGATAAGAATTTCTCCTTTTGCGCTGCGTTCAATACGCACTTGTTTGTTCGATACACACAACCGAAACAATTCATCATCGCTCAGCCCACCAAGAGCGGAAAAATCCAGATGCAGCGTCTCCATAATAGTTCAAGTTACGTGATACAAGCGTTGATAGCAAGAACGTTATTGCCTTTGAGAGCGATTACTGCTTTGCTGCTTTTTTCTGCTCTGCCAGCTTTTTGAAGTACGTCCAGCTTGTTTCGTTTGGTCGGCTGTCGTCAAGCGGTGGTGCGTGTTCGTAGGTAGCGTAATTGGCTTTAATCTCGGCTCTGAACTCTTCGGGCATGGCATTCCACGAAGAAATCTTTTTGCCATTGCCGCTAAAAATTAAATAGCCCGTGCGGTCGCCCATCTCCATCCATGGCAACCACTTGGACACCCGCGACCACGCCACCGTAACATTGTCTGCACGGTCTTTTTCTGCGTTCAAGATTTCGTCTTCATTGACAGCAAAGTTAAAAATTTCCATTGCTTGATATGTTCCTCCGATATACTCTTGGTACTCACCACCAAGCGGATTGGTGTAAAAAAGTGGTACTTCGCTCGTCAGAAAATACGTGCCGTTAAAAAACCTTCCGGGCAGCTTAAATGCTCGCTCAGGGTTATTAGGGTTAGCATAGGTGGGCGGGCTGTTCACAGGGTCGTTAGACACATGCACAACGTCCACTTCTTTGTTTGTCCAAGGATTCGTCCACTTTCGCAGCACCTGCTTGGTTTTGGGGTCCATGTACACCAATACTTCCCGCGAAACATGGCGATAGCCGTATCCTTTTGCGCTGTCTTGGAAAGTTTTGGTTGCGCGAATATTCATCGCTTGATAATAAAACAACAAACGGTCTTTTTCGCCCGGAACACGACTAAACACGTTGCCTTCCCACCAAAACGTGCACTCTTCGCCATCTTTGAGGCTGGCGGTCAGTTTGCGCATAATTTTCAGGGCTTCTTCGGGTTTATTCGGGTCAAGTTTTTTCGGTTTTTTTTGTGCCGCCGCTTCGCCTACTGCGGCACACCACAGGCACACAGCAAGCACCATAGAATATATTCGGAATTGCATAGAAGTTCGGGGGTTGGTAAAACATTGATAAAAAGAAGCCACTACGCATTGCAGGTGTGGCAAGTGTGGCAATCATGGTTGCGTTCAACGGACTTGACCTGCTCTGGACAAAACTGTTTTTCACCCGTTCGACGGCGACAGAAGTTGTCGTTTATCACGGTTCTCTCACGCCGTCGAACGGTGTTAGCATTTTTCGTCCTTCGCCCTTCTCTTAGTTGCCCACATTAAGTTCGACGGACACTGGCCAACGCTGCCATGCTTGACGTGTGGCAGGATTGCCCACTGACCACCGCCGTCCACGACCAATGTATTCATAACGTGCGATACGTTCAAGCGTAATCGTTGCATCGGTAGAAAGTGCCGTTGCTACGGGCGCGGGGATGTTCCAACTTTGCAGCACATTGCGCTTAACGGTGGTAGAGTCTGCCGCACCAGTTTGTGCTTGCATCAGTGCAACTTCCTGCCACGTGATAAGCGGATAGCGCACCGAAGGCGGATAGAAGTAATTTATCGCAGTTGCTACGCCCGGAGCAAACCAGTTAGAAGGCGCACGGCGGCTTGTATCAGCTGGAATACGGTTGCGAATAAAATCTGCCGAGTAGGTGTTCAACCCCCGAAACGCGACGAAATTACGTGCCGTTGGATAAACACCCGGACCGTTAAGCGCGTCGATGGTCAAATAGCCAAGTTCACGCCCGCCGTCAGATTGCACATAGCCATTAGCGAGGAATGGAGCAGCCTGCGGACGTGTCCCAGTGTCGAAATGCAGCATCCCAATATACGAATTGACAAATTTTCGCACCGCAGCCGAATCGGGCGTAACGGTTGTGCCAACCACGCGCACGCCAAGCATACCCGCCGCGTTGATGGGCAATGGTGCGGGGTTTGCATAGTATTCCTGCCACCGCCTCGATGCTTGGGTCAGCAGGTCTATGGCGCGTTGTTTTGCCGTCTCTGGCGTGAGCCGTGCGCCCGTCTTTGGTTCAACAATCTCTTGATAAAATTTTGCCAAATCGGCGTACAAAATTCCGCGTATTGCCAGCATGTTCGCAGTTATCAAGGCTTTGGCTTTGCTGTCGGAGCCATCGTTTGCACTAAAACGATTCTGCAAGCCCGCTTCTACCACGTCTGTCAGGGCAAACGCAGAATACAACTCCCGCGAAATCGTGGAGTTCTGCGAATTATCGGCGGCCACAAGGTTCTCGTTCGCTATCCGTGCTGCAAAGACGAACGTTTGGTCTTGACGGTTTGGACTCAACTCTTGTTCACCAACAAACGAGGCAGCCCAATGAATTTCCTGATGAATCGTAAAGCCTGATTTGAGCATCCCCGCCACAGCAAGCACTGTACCGTTTGCCGATTGTGCGCCATCTTGGGTGATAGCAACTTCGTCGTTGAGTACGCGCATATCGCAGCTTGACAGACCGATTGAGGCTACAAGGACAAGCATAAGCACCACGCCTCTGACCGCGCACTCGTGCGTGCGTTTCTGAACATGCTGCTGGAGCATGTTCTGCGCTTTGTTGTTTCGCGTGCGAATAAGAATACTTTGCATAGTTGTTGGTCAATGAATGTGAACGAAGCGTGAATTACAATCCTACCGTCAGCGAAAGCGTGTAGCTGCGCGGTATGCCAGCTTCCCATGCGTCTTGGTTACGAACCCAGCCGTTGGTCAGGCCAAAACCACTGGTTTCGGATTCAACATCATAGCCACCACGATAATTCGTGAACGTGAGCAGATTCGCGCCCGTAAACGAAATCGTTACTTTCTTCACAACAAAGTTTTCCAGCCACTCAGAGGGCAGCGTGTAGCCAAGAGTAACTTGGCGAATTTTGAGGAAACTTGCGTCCTGCACCCAGTGTGCGGTGTTGTTGAACAGAGCGTTGAGCGTGTTCATGCCAGCGGGGTCGCGCGGTGTGCCTGCGGGCAAATTCCAATATGTGGTGTGCATCCGCACCGAAGGGTTCACCAAATCGCGTTCGGTAGCATTCAGGCGTTTTGCGCCAAATTTGCCGCCTACCAACACCCGTGCAAAAAAGCCACTTGCATCCAGCGATGTGGTCAGATTGATGTCCAGCGGTGCCCAAGGCGTTCCCAAATACACAGGCGTTGTGGGCGATTCGGGCGAGACACCCCAAAAACCGCCAACTGGATACCCCTCACGAATGCGTGCAACAGGAAGCGGTGCGTTAATCACGCCGTCGAGAATTTCGGGCGTAGAGCCTTGGGTAGTGGTTACAAACAGCTTATTAACCGTATTGACCAGCGTTGCACCGTTCACACCCACATTCCATCGCAACTTGTCGTCTTTTATCACGTCCGCACCGATAGCAAACTCAAAGCCCGAATTAGTCATTGTGCCAGCGTTCCGAATGTCTGTGGTAAAGCCGTTGTTGGTTGCGGGATTGATAGGCACACGCAAGAGCAAGTCGGCAAAACTTTTGTTGAAATAGGTAAGTTCCACCGTGATTCTGCCGTCGAGCAGCGTAGCATCGATGCCACCTTCGATTTCAGTTTGGGTCTCAGGGCGCAAGTTTGCGTTGCCGGGTGTTCTAAGCGATAACGCGCCCTGCGAGCCGTCATAGCCCAAACCGTCCAACGTAAACAACGGATTGACCAAATACGGCGGCGGCTGCGTGCCAGACTGCCCAAACGCCGCACGCGCTCTGATTTCTGGCGTGATTTGATAGCTGACGTTCGCACGCGGATAAAAGAAAAACTGCTCTTTGAACGCTGTGCCTCTGTCCATGCGCCCGCCAAGGTTGATAAAGAGTTTGTCTTGTATGCCAATCAGCACGTTTGCATAGATGCCAAGCGTTCGGACAAGTGCGGCAGCATCAAACCATGATTGCTGAAGCGAATAGCTGTTGGGCTTGTCTTCAGCAGCAAGCACCGAACGGTTTTGATAGCGGCGGTACGAGTAATCACGGCGATTGTCGTCGTACTGCATCCCAAGCGTGGATTTCACCGAAATATCGTCCGACACCTGCCAAGCGTGATTTAATGCCGCAGTAAAGGTAAATTGGCGAATGCGCTCTTCGTCAATGTCTAACCGACCTTGTGGGAACAAACTGATAAGCCCAAACGGATACAGCATTTTGCCCGCCGTGCGCGTTTCGTCAATGCCCGTGTTCACGTCCAACCGCAAGTTCTCCAAAATTTTGTAGGCAAGATTCACCGTTCCCAGCACACGCAGAGCGTTGTTTTCACGCCGAAGCCCTGTGTAGGCATCGGGCGAAGGAACACCTTGCGAAGTCCGCAAACCGCCTGCAAGCAAAGGATTGCGAATGTCTGACAGCGTCATAAATGGCATAGCAAGGCTTTCTTGCGCCCACCGGTTCGGCACAAAAAATCCGGGCGAACCACCGGGTAGCATACGGCGCGTGTCGAACGACAAATCAATGTTTGCCCGCACTTCCAAATTTTCCAATGCAGACGAATTAAACCCAATTCTCAAGCCCTGCGCGCCGAAGTTCGTGCCTTTTTGGTGTCCTTCGGTAAACTGTGAACCGAACGAACCGTAATAGCCAAAGTCTTTGTTTCCACCGCGCAGCGTGACGGTGTGGCGCACAAACGAACCCGTTTGAAAGGGCGCAAGCATCCAGTCTGTGCGCGGATTGGACTGCCATTTGGCGAGTTCAGCATCAGTGTAGGCAAGCGGGCGTTGAACCGCTGTGAGTATAGCGTTAATGGAGTCCCGCCACGCCCTGATTTCGTCAGCCGACCACGCAGTTTTTTGCTGCAGCACGCCCCGATGCACTTCTGTAATGCCCGCGTCTAAGTTGTAATCCACACTGAGCGAGCCTGTACCGCCCTTTTTGGTGGTAATCACGATAACACCACTCGAAGCCCGCGAGCCGTACAGCGAAGCCGCCGCCGCGCCTTTGAGGATTTCCATAGACTCGATGTCTTCGGGGTTAATCGCCAGCAAGCCGCGCGTACCATTACTTGCACCGAACGATGCCGAGCCAGTGTTAGAGCCAGTGGTGGTGTTGCGGTTGGAATTGTCCAAAAACACGCCGTCCACAATCACCAACGGCTCGGACGCGCTTAAAATCGAGTTTCCGCCGCGAATACGAAAGCGAAAACCGCCGCCCGGTGCGCCGTCTGAGGAGTACGTTTCCACACCTGCCACACGACCAATCAGCACATCTTCCGCCGTTGTGCCGGGCAGTTCAGCAATTTGTGTATTCACCGCCGAACGCGATGTGCCAACCTCTTTTTGTTTGACATCCACCGCCAGACCTGTTACCACAACGTCTTCAAGGTCAAGTACAGACTGCTCCATAGTAATATTGACCACAGCACCGTCGCCGACGGTAACGGTTTTTTGTGCTTCTTTGTAGCCAATACTTTTTACCACAAGCGTTACCGACTGCCCTGCTGTCAAGCCCGTGAGCGAGTACGACCCGTCTCGTTGCGTTACCGTTCCCAAACGGCTGCCCTTGACGCGCACAGTTGCTCCGGGCAAGCCTTGATTATTGACTTTGTCTATCACGCGCCCCGAAACCGTTGCCGTTTGAGCATAGAGCTTAGGTGCTATCGCCACACTACACCACACTCCCAACAGAACACAGCATAGCCAAATGCTGAGACTGCGGATATATGCTGGGAATTTGTCATTTATGGAGTTCATGCTTCACCTCTCCGCTATAAAATTGAGAAAATTGGTGCACTCGTTTGTTCGATGGTGTTCTTCTGTGTTCTTCATGGACATTCGATTCTTCACTTTTCTTCGGGCAGCGAAAATCCTGCCTGCACATAGCGCAGATTGATGCCAATGCGCCGTGCGTCTGTATTCGCCCACGTGTAGGCAAGGGCTTTGGGATTGCCCTCTTCATAAATTGCCAATTTAAGCACGGGCAAGCCCGTTTGGTAAATCACCTGCGACAACTCTACGGAATATTTCGTTTGTTCGCCTGTTTCAGAGATGCAGCGCACGCGCCCGCCTTGGTCGTGCAAACTGATGTTACGCAAGGTAACGTACTCTTCTTTGCCTTCACGCCTCAGAGTGTCGCTCGGCGGGTCTTTTTTGACCACCATAAATCCTGTGAACATTCGACAACGCTTGAGTTTGTGATGAATCTTTCCCTTATGACCAAACACATAATTTCCCTGCTCATCACTGGCTTCATCACGAATCCAGAGTTCATCCCGCGTCAGGCGCAGGCTGTCGGTAACAAACACTTTTTTGCCCGAACGCTTAGAAACAAAGTTGCAGGCTTTGTCTTTCATATAGCCCACAAACGCGCTGCCGTCTGGACTGCGTTTCCAGTACACCGCGCAGCCTGGTGTCATTGTCATAGCCGATGGCGTGAGCCGTTCAACTTTCTGAGGATTGAGCGGCACATCGTAAAACAGGCTATCAACAGCAAACGAGTAAATATCAAGCTGCACGGCGTTTTCTTGGGGATTAGGCTTCAAAACATACAAACGCTGACGATAGATTTTGCGAGGGTCGCCATCCAAATACTGCTTCACATACAGCACCGTAGAGCCAAACGCAGGCGCGTTCACGCGCTGAAACAGCGAATGAATATGCTCGTGCATCTCCACAGGCTTGCCCTTGTCCTTTTCTTCTTTTTCCAACCACACTTGCTGAAAATTGTCAAATTCTCCTGTGAGCCACTCTGCAAGCTGCTTTGTGTCAGCTTCCAACGAACTCTGGGCATGAAGTGGCAAGAGCGTACAGATAGATGTTACCCAAAGTTGAGCTATCAACCAAAGCACAGTACTAAAGCGGTGTTGAAAACGCATCTGAAAACACATCGTTGTACAAAAAGGTTGTAGAAAAAAGCGTGAATATGCCTGTTTGCTGCGCCGTTGTGCTAAAGTTTCAACCAAATCTTGCCACATAGTCTTCGCGCACAGGCGCAAACACATCTATCAAGCGGCAGGGCGTAAGAGCGCGACCCGAGTGCAGCACATTCGGCGGTATAACCGCACACTCGCCAGAGCGCAACACGCGGGTTTCGCCGCCAACGGTCATTTCAAATTCGCCTTCCAGCACATTGGTTATTTGCTCGTGCGGATGGGAATGTTCAGGAAACGGCTTCCCTGCTTCTACGCGCACGTACATCACGGTAGTCCGTTCGGCGTGAATCATCTGAACATGATACCCTGCAAACAACTCATATTCAGGCTCGGCGTGTGGTGTACGAAATGGCATATACGGCTCGTTATTCTCGTTATGTATGGTGTTGTCTATGGTGTTGTCTATTGGCACAAACATGATGCTCACATGATGCTCAGTGGTTAATTGTTCACCCGTTTGAGTTCAAAGGTCGTCGTTGGTTTCCACGTAGTGGACGTTTTTTCGATAATCTGCCATGTTACGCCGTCGGGACCTTTGAACACAAAGCACCGTTCGCCAAATTCATTGGTAAGCAGCGCAGTGGGCTTGATACCCTGTTTTTTCACTAAGTCATACACCAGAGCGAGTTTTGGCGTGTAGAGCGAATGAAGCGTGATGCCCAGTTCGCCCACGCGCTGATGTGCGCTGCGGTCAGGCTTGGGAGCTTGCGGAATGAAAAACTTGAGTTTTCCGCAAATATTGTTCGGCGACACGAAACCGATGTATAGGTGCGAGTATCCAGCCGGCATATCAAACACACGCTGCGGACCTTTGAGCCAGTCGCCATCAACTGTGGCGGGCTTTTCGGGCTTGAGTCCCAGAGCGTCGCGGTAGTAGTTCGTTACATCCATGTTCGGGGCAGCAATAAAAAAATCATGGTGCGTAAATTCACTCGTTTGAAGCGGTGCTGCGGGGTTAATCGTGCCGTATCCCGGGATAGCGTAGCCGTAGCGTTGAAAGAACACATGGTTAAAAAACTCCCCATAGACGACTGTTTCTCGTACCCCCACAGGACGCTGAAAAAATCCCGGAGAGGCATCGCCCATGTTGTACAAATCATCAAAAATTGGCTCCATCGGCAACCATGGCTTGCCGCGAGAACGCTCGGCTTTATAGACATCCACAATACGAATGACATCGTTGGTCATCATCACCGACATTCGTGAGCCAATCGTCTCAGGAATGCTATACCCAACGCCACGACCAAGCGGTTTTTCCCACACCAACAACCGCAGCAAGCCGTGCGAATCTACCGCACCGTTTTGCAAACGATAGGACGTAAGCGGAGAATCTACGCCGTAGAGTTCCTTCGCCCGTGCTGCGGAAAACGTGGCACTGTCGCGCACAGTGAAGCCAAATTCTGCAAAATACCGTATCATCGGCTCGGCACGTTCGGCACCAACCATAACCTCATACACGCCTGAAATTCCTGTATCAGGCAATGACTGTGCCGCAAGGCTTCCAAGCGAGAACAAAAGACAACAGCAAAGGACTTGGCAGGTCCTGTGCGGTATCGCAATCGCGTGCGCAATCAAACGATGTACAGTAGTGTTCATAATGACGGTCATACATAATGTGGTAAAGTCCTTGCTTCTACGAAACGTTCAGTTTCAGTGTCAATATTCCCCCCACCAGCAGCAACGCTCCCAGCACCATCATCGCCGCATCGGTGCTGCCCAGAGATTGCTTGACAAAGCCTATCATCGAAGGTGCGGCAAAACCGCCTAAATTTCCCCATGAGTTCACCATTGCCACGCCCGCCGCCGCCGCCGTGCCGCTTAAAAACGCCGTTGGCAGCGTCCAGAACACAGGCAAAATGGACAACACACCCGCCGTTGCTGCGGTGAGTGCCACCAACGACCACACTGGCTCTGCTCCCAAAAGCGCGGAGGCACAAAATCCGCCGCCGCCAAGCACCGCACACCCAACAATATACCGCCTGCGCTCGCCAGTGTCGTCGGAGTGATAACTTACCACCACCATAGACACCGCCGCCACGCTGTACAGCATTGCCGAAATCATCCCAATCCGCACAGGGTCTTGGATGCCCAGACCCTTGATAATTTGCGGCAACCAAAAACTGATGCCATACAATCCGCACAAAAAGCAAAAGTACATCACCCCAAGCAGGAGAACTTTAGGCGCAACAAGGGATTGCCAAAGCGTGTACTGATGACCCTGTTCAACTTTTGCAGCGCGTTCGGCTTCAAGCTGCATCTGGATAAGCGTCTTTTCTTCGTCTGTCAGCCATGACGCACTTGCAGGCTTGTCGTCCAGCAGAACCATCACCACGATACCCAAGACTACCGCCGGCGCACCTTCGAGCAAAAACAGCCACTGCCAGCCAGCCCAGCCATTCACACCCGCCATCGCGCTTAAAATCCATCCTGAAAGCGGCCCTCCGATGATACCCGAAATTGCCAATGCCGTCATATACCGCGAAAAAATCCGCGCTCGGCGTGCGGCAGGGAACCAGTACGTGATGTAGAGAATGATTCCCGGCGCAAAGCCTGCTTCGCCCACACCCAGCAAAAACCGTAGCACATAAAACAGTGTTGGTGTGGTGGCAAACATCATTGCCATCGAAACCATGCCCCAGACTATCATAATCCGAGCAATCCACAGCCGCGCTCCGAACCGCTCCAATAGCAGATTGGACGGCACTTCAAACAAAAAGTATCCCAGAAAAAACATTCCTGCGCCCAGCCCATACACAGCATCGCTAAATCCCACGTCCGTTTTCATTTGCAATTGAGCAAATCCCACATTCACGCGGTCAAGATACGCCACAATGTAGAGCACAAACAGCAGTGGTATAAGCCGCCATGCGACCTTGGCATAGACCTGTTGTTCTTGGGCTTGCTGGCTCATTGCTCAAGTGTAACTATTGCGTTGGAAAAGCTATGACGTTCTGCGCGCGCAGAGCCTCAAGGTCTTCTGGTGTGTATCCAAGTTCAAGCAGTAATTCGCGTGTGTGTTCGCCAATGGCAGGCGGATGGTGTCTGAGCGGAAACCGATGTGCCGCCATTTCCAAGGGCAGGCGCGGCAGCGTGGTTTGAACACCGTTTGGCAGCGTGGTTGCGAGCAGCGAGCCTCCTGCCTTCAAGTGCACATCGTCGAATAAATCTTCTGGGCGAGCAATCGGCGCAAACGGCACACCAGCACGTTCGCAGCGTTCGAGAACTTCTTGCTTGCTCTGCGAAGCTATCATTGCTTCTACGGCAGGCAAAAACCATTCGCGTTCGGCTATGCGTTGATTGTTCGTGGCAAGTCGTTCGTCGTGCAGCCAGTCTTCACGCCCAAACACTTCGCAAAACCGTTGCCAGTGCTTATCGCTGATAAGCCCAATAAACACCTGTTCGCCGTCGCTTGTGGTAAAGGTGCGGTACACCGACCACGCGCTCACACGCGCTGGCATAGGCGGCACGGGCGTATCGGTCAGCGCAGCATATGCCAGATGCTGCCCCATCAAAAATGCCGTTGTCTCGAACAGTGCGCTTTTGATGAACGTGCCTTTGCCTGTGCGTTCACGTTCATACAAGGCTGCCAGTATGCCAATGACACCGAACATCCCGCCTGTAATATCCACGACCGATGTGCCAGCACGAAGCGGCTGCCCGGGCGGTCCGGTCATGTATGCCAAGCCGCCCATCATCTGCACGACCTCGTCCATCGCATGGCGGTGTTCGTACGGACCGCTCAGAAATCCTTTCAGTGAACAGTAAATCAAGCGTTCATTGAGTGCAGACAAGGCTTCATAGCTGTATCCAAGACGTTCGATAGTGCCCGGTCCGAAATTTTCCACAAACACGTCGGCTTTGCGGACAAGGCGTTCGATGATGCGCTTGCCTTCGGGCGTTTTGATGTCAACGGCAAGGCTTTTTTTATTGCGGCTGTAAAACGGAAAATAGCCCGTTCCGAAGCCCTTCAAGCGGCGCGTAGCATCGCCTTCGGGTGGCTCAACATGAATCACCTCTGCGCCCATATCGCCCAAGAGTAAACCCACAGTGGGCCCCATCACGGCGTGTGTACATTCGATAACGGTAATGCCAGTAAGCGGTAGAGCGTTCATATAGCAATGGTTTTGCGTGCCATGAAGTTTACTGTTTCAACCAATCGCCAATGCCGTAGGGGTCTTCAAGTGGTGCGGATACATGTTCTTGGCGGATTTGCCACGCACCAGCAGCGTTTTTGCGCAGCACAAACGAGGCGCGGAACGTTTGTTCAAAGACCCGTTCTTTGACTTTCACGCGCAACACCAATATTCCTGCCACCCACGCCATATCGCCATGTTCTTCGCTCCATGGACCTTCCGTCCACGTGATAGACTCCAACGCCATCGGCGCGGCACAGAAATCACGCCATCCTTTGGCAATACGCTCAATGCCAAGCGTAGAATAGCGCGGGCCTTCAACAAACACGTAGGTATCGGGCGAATTGGTGTACGAAGCCACTATACGCTCAACATCTTTGGCAATGACTGCTTTGTAAAACTCACCGATACTGGCTTCTGCGCTATGTATGCCTTGTTCGTTCATCTTTCTCCTTTCATACTTCATACTTCATACTTCTCTTCAGGTTCTGCCTAATTCTTCGGCAATTTCTTCCAGTGGGCGGTCTGTCTCGGGATTCTGCAATGCCTCCAATTCTTGCTGCACAATGCGAAGCACACGAGCGATGTACTCAGCGTGCCAGCGTTGACGCTCTTCGGCGGCGTTGTCGTCGGGTGTGTAGCGTTCAATATCTTCGCGTTGCAATACGCCTTTTTGCTGCAACAGCCGTTCAATCGTGTCCAGACGCTCGTGGGTAACTGCTAATTCGCCGGCAACTGCCATAGTAATTGCCAACACACGCTCCACAGCGGGGTCGTCAAAAAAATATGGGCGTTTGCCTTTGCTTTTGGCATTGGCGAGGTGAATATAATTTATGCTCATGGGCGATATGCTGGTTTGGGGTGAACAGTATTTAGCTAGGTATCACTTTTTCCATGCGCCGAACACATTCCACACGCCCGCACGACCGTAGTCTTCGGCTTCGGGCTGACGCGGTTTTGTGTGGTCTTCGTTATCGTTGACGGCACGAACGCCTATCTGAAAAAACTCTTCGCGCCGAAAGCCTGATTTTGCCATCAAGTCTTGTGGGTCAATGTCGTGCATAATGCCCCAAAACGGCTCGTTGTTGTAGTAAGCATCCCAATCGCGCATGGTTTGCTCGTATAAACTCATCTCTGGCGTGTACTGTGGCTGCTCGATGTGCATGGTCAGACCGTTCGGCTTCAACATGCGGTAAATTTCCTGCATGATGCGATGAATGGCATGAAACGAAGTTTCGTGCAAGAACATCGTCGTTTGAATCCAGTCAAACGATTCATCGGCAAAGCCCGTGTTTGCTGCATCAAGTTGCATGAACTTCACATTGTGGATGCCTAATGCTTGAGCGCGGGCGTGTCCATAGCGCAGCATGGGCACACCAACATCAATGGCAATCACTTCTGCATCGGGATACGCCTGCGCTATGGGCAGCACATTATGCCCCAAACCACAGCCGATGTCCAAAATCCGCTTCGGCTTGAATGTAGGATGGTGCGTCAGAAGCCACTGAGCAATGGCTTTGCCGCCGCCGTCGGTGAGCTTTCCCAAGCCGCCTGCTGTGGTTACAAACAAGCCCGTGTCGTAGTTTGCTGCTGCCGAAACATCGCCCTCAAAAAGTTCAGTGTGATAGCTTCCGGGCATACAATGATTGTCCATAATCGTCAAATAATGCGGCACGGGAACGTTGTCGTTCAGCACAAGCGTATCTTTGCCTTCATTATACTGGCGTGCTTTTTCTGCTAATTGCTCTGCTTGGCGCAATACAATCGTGCGTCCGTTTTGCTGGCGCATTTCCATCGTTGTACGCCGCAACGCGCTCCACATCTGGTATTGCGGGTCTTTTTTGAGTGCTTCGCGCACTTCATCGCGGTTTTGAAAAGTGCGCCCGTGTTCGCGTCGGAACTGTGGCTCGACGCGCTTATCAAAGGCGAGTTTATTGCCCGGAAGCACTACCGTTGCAAGGTGTTTGTTCAAATTTGCCAAAAAATTGTATCGCGCTGTCTCGTCGTGCGAAACCTCTGGAAACATGCCGTGATGCTCAATCTTGTTATAGACTGGCGGCAAATTGATTGGTGTGTTGCTCATAGTGGTTATCGTTGGTTGAAGAGTAATTGCCTGTGATTGCGGCATTTTCGCCGAAAAAACTCAAAACGTCGTTTACCTCCGAATGATTTCTTTACGCTGTCTCGCTCCCAAAGCCGCCGCCGCCGGGCAGTTCCAGAATCAACTCATCGCCCGGATAGAGCTTGTCTAAGCCTTTGGGAGCAATAGCACGCTCGGGAATAATGCGAAAAGCACCCGATGCGCCATCGCCACCACCACACAGACCGCGTGGCACGGTAACGGTTTTTTCTGTGAGAATCGAAATATTGATAGGCTCTGTGCCTATCATTTTGAAGCTAAAACGCTGCCCCATGCCGCCCACATACTTGCCTTTGCCGCCTGAACCGCGTCGGAGCGACTTTTCGGTTACAAGCACAGGTGCGGCGTTCTCCAGCACTTCAATTGGCACATTGGCAACGTTAGTCGGGAAACTGAGCGTGGCAATACCATCCATAGTGGGGCGTGCTCCGTAGCCGCCGTTCAGAAAAAAATACTCCACAAACTCTTCGTTTGCGCCGCTTGCGCCGGGCTTGTAACCGTTCAGCACAATGCACCAGCAGGCACTACCGCAGTCGGCTTGCACTTGCTCTGGCACAGCCTGCGAAAGCGCACCAAACACTGCCGCATGAAGAATATTGCCCGTGATGTTGCGCCCGCCCAGAGGCACGGGTTTTTGAGCGTTCAGCAGCGAACCTTTTGGCGCAGTTACGGTTATCGGGCGAAACGAACCTTCGTTGTTCGGCACATCGGGGCTAAAAGCGCATTTTATGGGGTACGCGGTGTAGGCATAGGTGTAATTCATCACGGCATTGATAGCAAGCGGGTGTGTACTACTTGTCCCAGTATAATCTACGGCAATATCGCTACCGTTGATGGTAACGGTACATTTGATATGCACAGGATTGCCAAGCCCGTCGCCGTCGGCATCATAGTCATAGGTGTACACGCCATCAGGAGCTTGGGCAATTGCCTCGCGCATAGCTTTTTCGGTGGCTTCAATAACTTGCTCGGCAAGTACTTGCAGGTCTTCCATACCCATTTCATCCATCAAGCGCATAAGCGAGCGAATTCCTTGCTCGTTCGCCGCCAATTGAGCGCGAATGTCGCCAAGCGTCTGTTGTGCTGCTCTGACGTTTGCTTCGATGACAGCAAAGAGCGTTTCGTTCGGCACTCCTGCCGCCATGAGTTTTGTGGGCGGCACCATTAAGCCTTCTTCATACAAATCTCGCGCTCCCGCGCCCCAAAGCGCACCACCCATATCGGGTGAGTGAGCAATAGTGCCAATAAACCCGATTAACACGCCGCCCCGAAAAATCGGCGACACCAAGCCAATGTCAGGCTTATGCCCTGCACACAACCAAGGGTCGTTCGTCATCACGGTATCGCCTTCACGCCATGTTTCCGGCGGAAAGTAGTCCCTGAGCAGGGCTTGGGTGAGCATAGGCAGTACCCCCAAAAACGATGGAACACTGATGCTCGATTGTGCCACCGAACGCCCGTACTTGTCCATTAGCACTACCGCAAAGTCGTTGGATTCTCGCGTGACAGTGGAGAACGCTGTCCGCTGAAGCGTTGTTCCCGCTTCATCTACAATTGCCAGCAAACGCGACCACACAATGCTCAGAGTAATAGCGTCGTAGCGGCTGGGATTTGATACCATACTGTTTCCTCAGTCGTTGATATTGACAATAGGAGAGTACCATTTTTTTCAATAAACCTCTTTCAAGTGCTTGCTGACACTGCCCTCACCCGCTTTCCGCTTCGCTTCAAGCACCCTCTCCCAATGGGAGAGGGATGGGGTGAGGGTACTTTTGAAAGAAGTCTAATATTCCATCGTTATCACGATGTTGCGAAACTCATCAACGATGATACGGCTTCCGAAGCCCACAATGGTTGTCGATTCTGCTTCCTCAATAATCGCCGGACCGTGCAGTGTTTCTCCTGAACGCAGCATATACCGACTGTACACAGGACATTCAACGGCTTCTGGTGGCGAACTGACACCCCGCGCAAACCATGCAGTGCGCGTTCCCTTGAGCGCAGAGTCTCCACGAGAGCCAGTATCGATAGGCTGGTGCAGTTCAAGCGACGCAGTTTTTGCACTAACCGCCACACGCCACGTCACTGATTCAATCGTCATGTTGTCCACCGAGCGGTTATAGCGGCGTTGATATTCTTCGGTGAATCGCCGTTGAATCTCGTCGATACTTGCTTCGGAGAGTTCACCGTTGGGAATACTAACACTAATTTCGTGTCCCTGACCTACATAGCGCATATCGGCAACACGAGTAACAACGCCGTCTTCAGGCGAAAAGCCCGCACGGCGCAAGAACGCGAACCCTTCTTGCTCCATCTGACCAAGCAAGGAATTGAGTGCTTTCCAGTCCATACCTGAGGCTGTGAGCGGTCGGATATAGCTACGGATAGCCTCGCTTGCCACAGGCGACACCAAAAATCCTAATGCCGACGTTACACCTGCACCGATGGGAATGATGAGTTCTGGCAACATCAGCAATCGTGCTACACTGAACGCATGGACAGGTCCGGCACCGCCAAATGCTATCATCGAAAAGCGTCGTGGGTCATGACCTTTTTCCAAGATATGCACCCGTGCCGCACTTGCCATGTTTTCGTCCACAATACGCCTGATGCCAAGCGCAGCCTCTTCCACCGTAATGCCAAGCGGCTTGGCAATGCGCTCTTCGATTGCTGAACGCGCCGCTGCAACACTTAACGCCATCGTCCCGCCCAAAAAATACTCAGCACTCAAATACCCCAGCACCAAATCGGCATCGGTTACAGTCGGCTCTGTCCCACCGCACTCATAACAGGCAGGCCCGGGCTGCGAAGCCGCACTTTCTGGTCCTACTTTCAGCAAACCCAAATGGTCAATGTGAGCAATCGAGCCGCCGCCAGCACCAATCTCAATCATGTCTATCACGGGAATCCTCACGGGAAGCCCGCTTCCCTTCTTGAACCGCCGTACTCGCGCTGCTTCAAACTGGTTCGTAATTTCCGGCTTGTGGTCGAGAATCATCGAGGCTTTCGCGGTGGTGCCGCCCATGTCGAACGCGAGCAAATCCTTGCGGTGCGTTAGTCCGCTGAAAAATACGCCAGCCATTGTGCCGCCGGCGGGACCAGACTCGAGCAGTTGAATGGGCACTAACCGTGCGCCTTCGACGGTTGTGAGCCTGCCACTGGAAATCATCATATGAATCACCCCTGCAAAACCCAGTTCCCGTAAACAGCTTTCTAAGGTGCGAAGGTATTCATCGGTGATTGGCTGCACGTACGCGTTCATCACTGTTGCCGAAGTGCGTTCGTATTCTCGAATTTCTGGCATCACAGCAGAGGAAAGCGAATAATAGATGTTCGGAAAACGCTCGCGCAATGCCCGACCTACTGCTTCTTCGTGCGAAGGATTGGCAAAAGCATGAAGGAAACTCACTGCCACCGACTGCACACCAGATTCCACAAGGCGTTCAAGCGCAGAGGTAACTTCCGTGTGGTCAAGTGCTTGTATAACCTCGCCGTGAGCATTCATGCGCTCGGTAACGCCCGCACGTAATGCCTCAGGCACAAGCGGTTCGGGCATGGTCAGGAAAATATCATAGATGTCGTATCGCAGCTCCCGCCCGATTTCTAACACATCCTCAAAGCCTTTGGTTGTTATCAAACCAGTTTTTGCGCCTTTGCGTTCTATCACTGCATTGGTAACAAGCGTGGTGCCGTGAACAATCGTGTGAATATCCTGCATCTGCACATTGTACCGCTCACATACCACTTTCACACCAGTAATAATGCCTTCGGCAGGGTCTGGATACGTGGTCAGCGTTTTGCCAAAATGCAACGCGCCGTTTGATTCATCCAGCACCACGAAGTCCGTGAATGTACCGCCAATATCTATACCCAATCTGTACGAAGCCATGCCTTGTTAAAGTATGAAGTATGAAGTATGAAGTATGAAATTGTTAGCGTTTCATGCTGTTCGAGTTTGCAGATGCCGTTATTGACTGTGCATATTCTGCTTGACTTTTTTGATGATGGTGATAAAAATGGATTTGAGTTCTTCTATTTCTTCTTGCAAATCACGCAACCGCTCGGAGCTCATTATATCTGCCTCCACGAGTAATTCCATCCAATATCCAGTTTCTTCAAGCTCTTGCAATGCGCCTTGCAGTTTATTCACAAAATCTGCTTTGGATTTTGCTCGGAATCCCTCACGATACTGCGCTCCCACCGATGTGCCAGACCGAAGCACTTGCTTGCCAATAATTTGCGCTTCGGTAGTGGTGGGCAATGCCTGATACAGTCGTATAATCCTCAATGCAAAACGTTTTGTTCGTACCCGCAAATCTTCTGGCTCATCGTGCGATTGCATCATTAACCTCTCAAATTTTCATACTTCATACTTCATACTTCATACTTCTCTTTAGTGCATTTCTTCGCCGCCGCTCACGTTCATGGCTTCGCCGGTGATGTATTCTGCTTGCTCGGAAGCCAAAAAAGCACAGGCTTTGGCAATATCGCTGGTTAAGCCTGTGCGCCCAAGCGGTATGCGGGCTTTCATATCTGCCATGTACTGTTCGTAGGTTTTGCCCAATTTTTGCGAAAAAAACGTGTTCTGCCAATCTCCAAGCCCTGTGGTGATGTGATTTGGACACACGGCATTGACCGTGATGCCATATTGCGCCAGTTCTATCGCTGTGGAGCGCGTAAGCCCCACCACAGCATGTTTGGAAGCCGTATATGCCGAAGCAAAGGGGAATCCTGATTTCGAGGCTTGCGAACCAATATTGATAATGCGCCCACCGCGTTTTCCCGCCTGCGTTTGAGCAATCATCTGCCGTGCGGCGTATTTTGTGCCGAGAAAGTACCCCTTCAGATTCACATCCAGCACCGTGTCCCATTTGTCCTCTTCCATCTCGGTAACAAGCTGCATCAAATAGCCCACGCCAGCATTGTTGATAAAAATGTCCACACTGCCAAACTTCTGTACTGCTTGCTGCACAAGGTTTTCCATGTCAGCCGCCATACGTACATCGCACGGCACGGCAAGGGCTTGTGCGCCTGTACTGCGGGCGCGTTCGGCTATTGTTTCCATTTCCTGCGTTGTTCCGATAGCTGTTCCGGGAAAATGCTCGCCTTTGGCAGTGCCAAGGTCGGACACTACCACGTTACAGCCTTCTTCGGCAAAGCGCATAATCAGTGCCTCGCCAATGCCGCCTGTGCGCCCCGAACCTGTTACAATCACTGTTTTGCCCTGCAAGTTGTACATAGCTGTCTCCTCCGGTGCTTAGTAAGACGTTATCCCAAAGTACTGTACTCAGTGTTAGTGTTTGTTATGTAGTCGCTTGTGGGGCGTTTTAGCACAAACAAGCATCCACGCCAAAATACGAGAGCGATATATGCTCGTCTCGATTTCGTTCTACAAATGTTCGGTAACGATAAACACGGGGTTGTCGGCGTATTCGGCAAACTTCGCCGCGCCCTTCTGTACAGCATCGGTGCTAATGTCAGCGAAAAACTGTTGCATATCTTCGACATCAATAATTTCAAAGTATCCGTAGGGTGGCGCGGCATCTGAACCCAGCACAGAAGCAGCACGCAGCACCTGAAAGTCGGCAACCGACTTCAGCGATTTCACTGTTGGCACATCGGCAGTTGTTGCCCATGCTTCGTATTCGGCGGGGTTTACGCCGCTTTTGAGGTTAAACAAGACAAGGATTTTTGGCATAGCTGTAAGGGGAAATGATGAAACATTCTTCTCAAGGAGCATTCGGTGAACATTACGAAAGAAAATATTACGAAAGAAACGCCTTTGCCGACTGACCAATCAAGCCCGCGACAGAGTTCAGAATAATTTTTGCGCCTTTGTCCACGAGCTTTTGCGCCTGTTCTTTTGTTGCCGCAACCGTTCCAATGATTTTTCTTGCTCCAAGCACAATCCTGAAAGCTTCATCAATGGCTTTGTTTACCTCGTCGTGCGCCGGGCCGTCGGTGAAGCCCATTGTCATGGCAAGGTCGCGTGGACCGATAATCACGCCGTCCACACCAGACACAGCGCAAATAGCCTCCAGATTTTCCAAAGCTTTGATGTCTTCAAACTGCGGCAGTACCAGCGTTTGGGCATTGGAAAACTCAACATAGGTTTTTTGATTCATTGCACCCATCATGTATTCGCTCGCCCGCACAGGACCTAAGCCGCGCTCGCCCAGCGGCGGATATTTAATGGCTCTGACGAGTGTTTCTGCATCGTGTACAGTGTTCACACCGGGCATCATCACGCCCATCACGCCTGCGTCCATGAACTGCAAAATGAGTTTTGGGTCGAGCGTGCCAACCCGCGCAAGCGGCGTGATTCCCACCACCTCAGAGGCGCGAATCATTTCGACGGCGTTGGCGGGCGTGATTGCCCCATGTTCGCCGTCAATCATGTAGAAATCAAATCCCGCATAGCCGATATACTCAGCAATGATGGGGTCTGTTGTTGGTGAGATAACACCAAACACTGGCTTGCCTTCACGAAGTTTTGTGCGAACAAGATTTTCCCGCATTCTGACGTACAATGAAAGGTTTGAAGAAAACTCTCGCAGATGCCGTTTGTTTCTTCGTTGAAGAAACGAAGAAACGTTGTTGCATAAAAGCAGGCATAGACACCGAGATTACCGTAATTCGTGCGCCGTGCCATCGGCGATTTTCTTTTTTACAAACTCCATCAAGCCACCGGCTTGGGCAATTTCCGCCACAAACGGCGCAACGGGCAATGCCTGAGCCTCGAAGCCCGTGCTAAGATTTCTTACCAACCCTGTATCGGGGTAAAACTCTAATTCGTCGCCTGTACGAACGTGTTTGACTAATTCTTTGCAGGTGATAAACGGCAAGCCATAGTTAGTAGCATTGCGGAATTGCAAGCGCGAAAACGAGTCGGCAAACACTGCCCGAATTCCTGCGCCCATCAGTCCCGTCACAACGTGTTCAATACTTTTGCCGCCACCGGCAAAATTGTGTCCAGCAACGATAAACGTGTATCCCTCGTTTTTGAAGGCGTTTTCGGCGTTAAACCGCTCATCTACGCCTGCCATCACCCATGCTGCATTCTGGGCAGGGTCTATGGGCGAAGTCCAAAATCGTTGAATAATAATGTCAAACGCATACACGTACTGCTCTGAAGCCCACGCTTTGCCGCGCACGATGTTGGGAGCATTTGTCATAAGTTATTACAAAAAATGAAAAATGTGTGTACTGGTTCAAGTCGCGTGTCAAGCAGCAAAAATATCGCTCACCTTCATCGCAAAGTCCGGCAACGCAGGATTTGCGCTGCAAAGCTCATCATCACTGAGGGTGTCAGAATGTTTGGCAGAAGTGAACACGCGCACCAAACGCACCTCGGCGTACACGTACCACACCACCTGCACTCCTGCGCTGAAGTACTCCTGTACCTTGCGCTCCAACTTATTGCTGTTGTCGTGTTTAGAAACAATTTCAATCACAAACGCTGGCACGGGGTTCTCGCCCCGCGAGCCTGCCTGAATTTGCTCCTTTGTCAAATAAGCAACGTCTGGTCTGCGCTGTGTTCCGGTGCGCTCAAACACAACGTCAGTTTCAGGCATGAGGCAATCGCCCCGTGAATACGCGGCGGATGCACCAAAGGCTCGCACAATGTTGTTTACAATAAACCACTGTGTTTTTTGCATGTACTCCTCTCCAGACACGATGAAACCATGCTCCCATTCATATTTCCAGCCATCAGGCTCTGGCTCCCATGCTTGAAACTGCGCCAGCGTCAGCCGCTTGCCTTCGTAGCGAGGAGCAAGCATTGATAAGGCTTGAGTGCTTGGTTCTAACACGTCTAATTTTTCTTCGACCAGCATAGCTTTTCTCCATTTCTTTTTCAAACGTTTCTTCTTTTTCCGATATACTGTCGAAACTTTTGTCTAAGTCTTCGTTATAATTTTCGCGGGTCTGCAATAACGCCTTTTAATGCTGAAGCTGCCACGACTGCTGGTGAAGTCAGATAAATGGCGGCGTTTTTGCTGCCCATTCTGCCTTTCATATTGCGATTGCCTGCACTCAAGACCACGTCGCCGTCGCCTGCTACGCCCGTGTGGATGCCAGCACACGCTGCACAGCTTGGCGTGTCCACTGCCACGCCCGCCTCGACAAGCGTGGTAATATAGCCTGCTTTCAGCGCATCCAAATACACTTGCTGGCTTGCTGGTACAAGAATAACATTGACATCAGGATGCACCTGCTTGCCGCCAAGAATTTGCGCCATGACTGCAATATCTTCCAAGCGTCCATTCGTACATGTGCCAACAAAAGCCTTGTTGAACTTTGTGCCTTGTACTTTGTCTATCGTTACAATGTCGTCTAATTTATCAGGCATAGCAACGGTGGGCGCAAGGTTTGTTACGTCTATTTCATACACCGCATCGTAATGGGCATCAGCGTCGCTTTGTATGGGCTGCCATGCGCCTTTTGCGCGCCCTTCTAAGTATGCTTCGGTAACGGCATCAGGAGCAATAATGCCGTTTTTCGCACCCAAATCTACCGTCATGTTGCACAGCGTCATACGCCCAGCCATGCCCAAGGCTTCGATTGCCGGACCTTCAAATTCCAGCGTTTTGTAGATAAGATGACCGTTCCAGTGCATCATGCCCATAATATGCAAGGACAAATCTTTCGCCATAACGTAGGGCTGCCATGTGCCCGTGATATGAAATTTCACCGCCTCCGGCACACGAAACCAGCACTTTCCGATTGCCATTGCCACAGCAGCATCACTCACACTGACGGCATTGCCCACTGCACCCACCGCACCGTAGGTATTGGCGTGAGAATCCGTGCCAATGCTGATAGTCCCGGGAAGCACGTGTCCACCTTCGACCATCACTTGATGAGCAATGCCCTGCCGACCCAAGTCGTAAAAATACGTGATATTATGCTCTTTGACGACCTTGCGCCATTCGTTCAGCATGGTAGCAAACTGCGGCGTGGGTGGCGGCACTAAATGGTCGGACACACATATCACCCGGTCGCGGTCAAACACTTCTGTTGTGCCAAGCGAGCGAAACGCATCGAAGGTCTGCTTACCAAGATAGTCCATCGTCATCACAGAATAAATATCCGTCCAAACCAATTCGCCCGGCACGACACGGTCTCGTCCGCTATGCTGTGCCATAATTTTTTCGGTAATCGTCATGCCTGCCATATCGTCTGAGGAATAATCATATGAGAAAATACCATCAAGCTCTTCTACTGTCGAACTCTTCGGAAAAACTCTTCTACTGCTTTTGTACGCGGCAGAACAAGCATCGCAACACCGTGCTACGGAACCTATTTGGCTTACTCCGTTTGGCTGACTTAGGCATCGCCCACACGACGCTCTTCTATCATGGTTAATCCTTCAAATACGCCGTTGCGACTGTGTTGCCATGTTCTCATGCGGTGAGTATCGTCTAAGAGGGTAATAATTTCGTAGAGCATTGTGCCGGGTTGCTCTTTGTACGTCCACCACAGGTTAATCACTTTGTCCGCCTCCCAAGCCTCACCTTTGATGCGCGGGTTATCGAACTGCAAGCGCTCGTTTGCATCGAACAAAGACTTGCCAAAGTCGTGAAATTCGCGCTTGCCATCAGCCCAGATGTATTCATTAGTCTGCGACCATTCATTGCCGTGCAATTTCAGCGTCAAACGGCTTTTGTGCTGGTCTATCACCTCGCCGCGTTCATTGATGCGAGTGTAAGTGCCTTCCCAGACACCAGCGTGTTTTGGGAACAGTGTTAGTGCCATAGCATTCCTCCAAGCAGAAAATATGAATGATAACGTATAAATGATGAACAAACCGTACTGTCGTGTGCCACAGCCACATTGTCAGCGACCTTTACTAAGCGTGCATTCATCATCCAAGAGAATACTTCAAACGCCCGTAGATTTGATACATTTTCGTAACATGTCAAAAACTTACAAAATCTTTATACAACTTGCAAGGAGTTTTTGCTTGAAGCGAATTTTTCTAAGATTTTTATTTTCAATACTTTATAGTCGTAAGATTCATGCTCAAAAATTCGCCGATTTTGGAGTTTTTGATTGCATCACCTTGTGTTCGGAAGACTTTTGAGTATCCATAAGCAAGAAAGCATCTTGGCTGATAGAAGTTTCAACAATAAAAAAACAGCGTTTCTGCGCTTGGGTAAGCGCGGAAACGCCGTCGTTCCTCATTTCTCCAACTGGAGGGAAAGATATTGTGAAGGCTACATTGCTACAACGTGCAGAACTTTGTATGTGAACAAGAATTCAGCACATTCTTCTTGTTGTTTAACGTTTTGCAGTCGTTTTTGTGGTTGTTTTGATTTTTGGCTCCTCAGTTGAAGTTGTAGGAACAGTAACAACTGCACCAAATTTTTTCTGCAAGTCATGGACAGTTTTTTGCAGTTCTTCCACTTCTGAGCGCAACACGACGGGATAATCTTGCAAAAAGAGTTCCATCATACCCTGAAAGGTGTCGCGCACTTCTACGCCAGCATCGGTCAGTTCTTTTTGCAATTTTTTGAACTCTTTGCTGTTGAAGAGGTGGTCAAATGCTTCTTCGTTCATTTCTGTCCATGCTTTAAAGAACGCATCGTAGCTTTGGAAAATCTCAGGTTTTTGAGCGGTTTCGGTTGCCATTTCTACCACTTTTTCCACAGCTTTTTGGCTGGTGGTGTACACCGAATACTGGAACTCTGCTAATTTGACAGCATAGTCCGATGAACGCTTCACAAGTTCTGATGCTAATTTGACCGCTTCGGAATCTTTGCGTGCGCCGCTCATATCCATCATCATATCAAAGGCTTTGCGGTAGTTGCTCATCATCGAGTTGTAGAGCTTCATTGCGTGGTCAGGATTGCCCATCATCATCTCAGCAAGGGCTTTGGAGTTTTTCTCCATCATCTGCGCCAACTGCTTGGTGGAGTCTTGTGCCGAAGCCGTAAATTGCTTGGCAAACTCTTGCATCTGCGTCATGTACTCTTGCATAGCTTTGGGCGAAGCAAAGTCAAACACGCGGTCAAGAACTTCTTTGTAGCGAGCTGGTTCCATGTACTGGCGGATTTTTTCCACATCCATCGGATATTCCTGCATTGCACGGAACAGCGGCATCCAGAACTCCATCACGCTCATATACGCATTGGAGGAGTTGAACATCTGCTTCAGAGAGTCTTGCAGACCTTTGGGCATCTCCATCATTTTGCTCCAAGGATTGTTCGCTGGTGCTGCCCACGTGGAAGCAAGGTTTCTCCATGAATCATAGAGTTTGAACACTTGATTCATCGCGCCAAGGCTTGACGTGCTGGCGTTCACGTAGTCGCTCATAAAGGCTTGGCTTTTTTGCGCCGATTCCATCCAACGTTGCATCATCTCCGTTTGGGATTTCACCCATTGTTCATAGAAATTCACCACCGCTGCACCGTCGTTCGTCGTTTTGCCACTCAAAAGTTCGCGGGCATGTTCAGCAGACTGCATAGTGCTGTCCATCCATTGCTTCATAAAGTTCATCTGCGTTTCCAAGACAGCTTGGTAGGGATTTGCCGTAGTGGTTGTGCTGTGCAGCCCATTTGCTTGTGCTGGCTGAAACGCGCCCGTCCAGCTTTTCATCAGATTCGTTTGCGAATCCATCCATGTTTTGTAGAAATCATTCATCGTCGCCATAACGATACTCCTTGTGAATAGATTGTGAATAGACCCTGTGTGTTGTGGGTACGAGTGTAAATAAAAAAAGTGTTTCGCGTGCAAGAGAAACCGAATTGTGTCAAATGTGTCTTTGCGTTTTGTTGTTTGAAGAATTTCAAACGTTTCAAACTCAAAACAAAAATACGTGGTTCAGAAGTTCTATGCAAGTTTTTTTCACGAAAAATAGAAAAAACTTGATGAATTTTCGTTTATTATACTCTGAAGCCAGTAATGATGCCGTTTATACAGCGCGAAGCGATAAGATTTTTTTTCTTTTTCTTACGAATAGCTCTTGACCTTTGCCAAAGAATTCCGTAGTTTTCGTGCCGTTACGCTTGCAGCGTAATAATCTGTCTCAAAACGTTTGAAAAATTTCAAACACAACAAATCTTCGACATACAAAGCCGAACATGTCGTACCGTAATATCACTATTTGTTAGCTTATCAGCGTTTTTTTCACATTTTTTCTTTTCACATTTTTTCTTTTCACATTTTTTCACACCCTATGTTTTGGAGGAGTTTAGTTATGAAGATTTTCCGCCTTGTTAGTGTTGCGGTCTGTTCCGCATTGGTTTTGTGGTCGTGCACACAACAGCAAGACAGCACCTCAGGCAACCAACAAACCCAAGACCCCACAGGTGGGCTTGTGGGAACGTGGTTTTCGGGTGGTGCTGACGTTGCGCCCCTGCTGAGAGCAAATCCGTCCTTTTTGGTAGATTCGATTACTGCCACCTTCAATGCCGATAACACGTACCGCGTCCTTACCTACGCACGGGGTTTGCCTGTAACGACGTTCACGGGAACATTTACCGCTACCCGCAGCGACAAAGACACCCTTGGCGCACGCATCTACAGCATTGATTTACGCCAAGCCACGCCAAGTGTTGTGCGTTCACAAGGTATCTACGTTGTCCAAACATCGGTCTCGCCAGCGCGTATGCTCTACGAAGTCGTTCAAACCGAAACCCCCGCAGGCATTGCCCCAACAGTGGAAGGCGGCTTTGGAAGCAGCCGTACGACCCAAGGCGTTCCGCTCGTAGGAACGTTGAGCAATATTCAGGTCTATCGAAAGCGATAATCGGAAGCGATAATCGGGACGGTACCGTTCGCAGTCTCGCGTAGTTCTCGCATAGTGCCGTATCATCTTGTTCCATCTCGTGCCGTTTTGCGCCGCCTGACAAGACATGATAGCAACCGTCGGGCGGCTTTTTTCTACTTTTTTGGAGGATGTGTATATGCAGTGTTGTGTCTCTGTTTCGCATAATAAATCGCACAAACGTTCGCACCGCCATTTACGCCAACGATGCCCTACAAGCGTGATAGCTACTTGCCTGTGCATTGGCAGCCTTCTTTGCAACGCTCTGACACATACGCTTCACGCCCAGCACCTACAAGCCAATAGCGAACGCCCCTCAACGCTGTCGCCAGAAACGACGATGGCAATCCCTCTGCTGACCAAGCCGTTTGCAGAACCTCTAGAATCTTCAATCGTACAACGTTCGCCAAACGACACAAGCACGGCATTTGCTCTTGTTCCTGCGCCCAAAGAGCAACAGCGGGAATTCCAGTTTTTGGCGTTTTTTTACACCCAAGCTGTTGCTTCAAGCGTGTACAGCGCAAATCCGTTCACGGGCGAAGTGTTGGGCAGGCTTTTCGGCGATAATCAATCCCGCACAACCAATGGCAGCGCACTGTATGCCGAACAACGCATTATTCCGTTTTTCATCTATCAACCCAAGCTATTCGACGGCAAAGCCATTCTCCGTGCCGCGTTTGAGATAGACTGGACATGGGGCGATGAATCGTATTTGGTAGGTCCTAACCGTGGTGCTGCGTTCAACGCAGGACGCGTGAATATTCAAACGCAAAATATCGAGTTAGAACTGCTTCCGGGCGACGGCTGGGCAATCAACTTGGGTCTGCAACGGCTCTTCGACACACAATACAACCCCTACCGTACCCTTGCCAGCACCATGCTGCAAACAGGATACAGACTGGCGTTCTGGGGCAGCCACGCGCCCGGCATTACCGTGCGCAAAGACGATGATTTTTGGCGGCTTAAAACGGGCTGGTATGTGCTGTACAACCGCGAGCCAGAGCAACGCAACGGTGTTTCGTTCTTTGAAGCCAACGTCGAGTTTGACCTTACGCCCGAATGGAAACAAGGCTTTTCGGCGTGGTATCTGTACGACCGCGCGAACGGACAAGCGGGAATTCCCACAATTAACGAAGGGCTGAACAGCCCGCTTGCCGACTGGAACGGCACGTTTCGTTTTCGCTTTCCCTACACCGACGTAGGCGACCTGAACAATCGCTACACGGCGGACATTTTTTGGTTTGGGACATATGGAAGCTACAACCCCGAGCTTACCAACGGACGCTTCGGGCTATCGGCATTTGCTATTGCGAACGTAGGAACGGCAGATGTTTTCGACAAAGAATGGAAAAAAGGCGCGGATATCGTCGGTATTGCCGCCAATGCCCGTGCTGCTTATCGCTACGGTCAAACACCAGAGGACAACGCCACGCTGGACGTACTGTTCTCGTCGGGCGATGCCAACGGCATTAGCGACAAACGCTACTCCGGCGTTATCACGGGCAACACCTTCGGTTTTCCGGGAGCAATTTTTGTGGGTCACGGGGCATATTTGGTGTTTCCGCATGGCAACGTCGTGAATCGGTTTATTGGTGCGGTGAGCGACCTTTCCAATATGGGATTTGGTCTCACAGGCGGCATCTTCAATGTCAGCCGCGACGTGATTCCCCACAAATTGGCTGTGCGGCTGGGCTCAGCAGCAGCACTCTCGAACGTTGCTCCAGTGGGCGGCGGGAACTTCATCGGCTGGGAGCTCAACGCGCGGGCGGTCTATCAGCTTGGGGTATTCATGAGCCTTGAAGCACACGCGGCATATATGTGGCTTGGAGATTTTTACAACAGTTCGCGGGTGAACGGCAACTTTGCCGCCACCGCCTCCAATCCCAGACCAGCGAATCCCTGGACGGCATTTTTGGCGTTTCGCTGGTTGATGTTCTAAAACCGCGATAACACGCTCACGCTCGCCATGTTTACCTGATTATTTTCGCCGATTATTCGCCTATTGTTCGCCAAGACTCCAACAACTCTACCGATGTTCTACCAATGTTCCACGATGATTTTTTGCTTGAACCATGAACACACTACCGATAAAAAATGCTGCCCTGACAGCACTAACACTCATTATAGCGGCATGGAGTTTACAGTCATGCGCTCCGTACGGTGCGTCGCTTACGGAAATCAAGGATTTTAGCGAGTTGCAATATCCCTTTGCCACTAAATACGCTCAACTTATAGTGCAAGGCAATGCCGTACAGATAGCGTATATTGACGAAGGTTCGCCGAACGCCACCGAAACCATTGTGTTTATTCATGGCTTAGGCAGCTATTTGCCCGCATGGAAAAAAAACGTGGAAGTGCTGCGTTCGCAGTATCGTTGCATTGCTATTGACCTGCCCGGTTATGGCAAGTCCAGCAAAAACCCCCAATTTGGCGCATCCACACCAACCGCAGCTTCATACCCGCACAGCGTATATCCATACTCCATGACGTTTTTCGCCGATGTCGTTGCGGCGTTCTTGGAAGAGCGCGGGCTTGCTAACGCTACGCTGTGTGGTCATTCAATGGGCGGACAAATTTCGATGACCACGGCACTGCGCCACCCGCAGCGCGTCAAAAATCTGGTACTTGTTGACCCCGCTGGATTCGAGGGCTTTACCGAAGGCGAAAAACAGTGGTTTCGAGAAGTCGTAACGGCAACGGGAACAAAACTCACGCCTCCCACGCAAATTCGTGCTAATCTGATAGGCAATTTTTATGATTTCTACGGTAACGCCCCCGACGCAGAATTTATGATTACTGACCGCATAGCTATGCGCTCGGCAAAAGGGTTTGACCAATACTGCTACGCCATTGTTAAGTCCGTACAAGCAATGGTTGACCAACCAGTGATAGACAGGCTTTCACAGATTACACAGCCTACGCTCGTCTTTTTCGGCGAGCAAGACAACCTCATTCCCAATCCGTTTTTGCACGGCGGATTTACCAGCACTGTGGCTGAATCGGGTGCAGCAAAAATTCCACGTTCGCGCTTGGTAATGGTGCCAAACGCAGGACACTTTGCTCAATTTGAGCGTCCCGACGTTGTTAATCAAGGTATTCGTGAGTTTTTGAAATAACGGCGGTGAGCACTGAGCGGACATCCTCTTTTTTCAAAAAAATTAGACATTATCTATGATAACGTGGAAATGAGTAAATTTGTGGAAAAATGCTTTACTTATCATCACTGCAAATGAAACAGCATCGCCAAAATTACGCAAGCATTACGAATGAGCGTACTCATACAT
>Ga0272446_1000775_pt1 | contig 48574 bp, 44 predicted proteins | sample YNPCB0061_FD_194587 | JGI IMG/M metagenome (GOLD analysis project Ga0272446, IMG submission 194587) | Hot spring microbial mat communities from Yellowstone National Park, WY, United States - YNP-CB-006-1 | ecosystem: Environmental > Aquatic > Thermal springs > Hot (42-90C) > Sediment | place...
ACGCCGGCCAGGCCACGCGCGTCATCGCATCGAGCTGCGCGCGCAGTTCGGCGAGCAGCCGCGCGCGGCGCGGATCGTCCTGCGCCAGCGCGTAGGTCTCGCGCAGACCGATGTCGATTTCGAGCAAAGCGATGCGGGCAGCCGCCTGCGGATCGGTGCCGCGCGGCAGCGCGCGCAGCTCGGCACGCGCGCCGGCGTAGTCGCCGATCTCGGCGAGTTGGCGCGCCAGCAGCATGCGCAGCCCGTGCTCGTCGGGTCGCGCGCGCAGCCACAGCCGCAGGTACTCGACTTGCAGCGGATCGACCGCGCGCGTCTCGCGCGCGATGCGGGTTTCGAGGTCGCGGTACGGAAACGTCAACGCCAGCCCGCCTGCGACGAGCAGGCCGAGCCCGACCGCCATCCACGGCGGGATCAGGCGCTGGCGGTCCCTAGCGGCAGCGGACGTCCACCAGGGACTGAGTCGGCGCGTGCGCTGCGTCGTGACGAGCAAGCTCATAGCGGAGAAGTCCGGCCGCGTCGGCGGCCGGTTGCAGATCGCGTTCGTCGACGCGCACGCGACAGCCTTGCGCGTGCGCGAGCTTGAACTCGGGGCGGTCGTAGGCGTGCAACGCGAAGCGGATCCCGCTCGCGTCGCGGACGAAATCGCGGATCCAGCCGGCGGCGTCGTGCACGTACACCATCGGTGCGGCTTCGCGGGCGGCGACGACGGTCGCGTCGGCGTCGGTCAGGTGCACGTAGACGCCGCCCGGACCGGGCCGCGCTCCAGCGACGTTGCGGCTCGCGGCCAGCGCGACCGGGGCGTCGGCCGGCAGCCGCAGCGTGCGCAGTTCGCCCGCGCCGCGCACGCGCCAGGTGGGTTGCGCGGCGCGCAGGTCGCGCGCGATCGCGAGCGACTCGAAGTCGAGCACCTTGCGGATGTAGTCCGACGCGTACACCGGCACGACCGGCTGCGCGAGCGCCCAGGCGTAGACGCGATGCAGCGCCGCGAGCGACGCCTGCTTCGACGCCGAATAGGTGTGGTAGTAGATGTTGATCGGCTTGAGGCGGCGTGGCGTTTCGGTCAGCTCGAAGGTCTCGATCGCGCGCTGATAGCCGTAGTACGGGCCGGTCCACAGATTCGTGTAGACGTTTTCGTTCTGCATCGGCGCGAATACCTGGAAGCCTGCGCCGCGGCGGATGCCCAGCCCGGCCACCCGCGTCAGCGTCGGCGCGCTGCGCGTGATGATCGTGTCGCCGCCGTTCATGTTGAGCAGCCCGGCGCGGTCGGCCGTCTCGACCGCTTCGTCGGTCGGCACCGTGTCGCCGGTCCACAGGAACACGCGCGTTTTCTTGCCGGGTGGCGCCAGCCGCGCATCGATGTACGCGGCCGAGCCGGCGATCTCGGTCTTCAGGTCGAGCGTGTAGCCCGGCAGCACAAGGTTCAGCGCACGGCCTTCGTAACCCGCGCCGGGTTGCGCCTTGGCGAGCGCGCGCCAGTAGAACGGATGCGAGTACGAGTGGCTGGCGATCTCGACGTGGGGAAGCGCGAAGATGCGGCGAGCGATGTCTTCGAGCGCGGGCGCAAGCTCGCGGAACATGCCGTCGCCGGCGAGCTCGCCCTGGATCACCGACACTGTGTGCGGGATGCGGTAGCGGGCGATGACCTCGCGCAGCAGCACCTCCGGTGCGAACGGCGCGCCGGGCACCTCGGCACGCGAGGCAAATCCGTCGCCATCGATGTGCACGAACAGCAGCCGCCGGCCGGCCTCGGTGGTGACGTCGGGGACCGGAAAGTCGGGCGCGCCGAGCGCGCGCCGCAGGAACTCGATCGGATCGATCACCCAGCGCGCGCCCGCGTCGAACGCGCCCTCGACGAAGGTGTAAGGCGCGAACGCCCAGCCGCCCCACGGCGCCAGCCCCACCGCGTCGATCGTCGTGCCGTCGGCCGCGGCGAGCCGCAGCAGCGGCGTGCCGCCGGGGTGCGCCACCGGCAGCACCTCGGCGGCGGCCAGCGCAGGCGCGGCCTCGAAGCCGACCAGCGCATCGGCGGCAGCGATGCGTAACGTTCCACGCGGCCGGGCAACCGGCGCAAACCCCAGCTCGCGCATCGCCGGGGACTCGGGAGCGAGCCCGGGCTGGTGCATGAGCACGAGTTTCAGCCCCGCGTCGAGTTGCCGCTTCAACCATGAGGCGAAGCGCGGGTTCAGGCTTTTCACCGGCTGCGAAAACCAGGTGACGATCGCGGCAAAGCGGCCGTCGGCGAGCGAATCGGGCAGCGGCCCGCGCACGTCGATCGGCTCGATCGTGTAGCCGAGGTAGGAAAGCGGCGCGGCGAGGAAGCGAAACGCCGGCGCGTGCATGAAGTCGGCGCCTTCGGGCCGGTCGGTCACCAGCGCGATCCGGCGCGGTTGTACCTCGAGGCTGCCGACGCCCAGCGCGTCGTGATCGCCGACGGCGACCCAGGGGATGAAGCCCGCGGCGCGGATGCGCGCGGCGGTGGCGCGTGCGCCGGCGCGGTCCGCCGGCGGCGCATAGTCGATCACGACGATCGGCACGCGGTGCTCGTCGCGCACGCGCGCCAGTTGCGCGAGCAGCCAGTCGCGGTCGGCCGCCGGCACGTCGCGGTAGGTCTGTGTGGCGCGATCCCAGCCTCGGTACAGCGATTCGGCGGCCACCGCGGCGACTTTGCCGCGCAGCCGCGGCAGGATCTCGAACCCGCGGTTGAATATCAGCTCCACACCGGGGAAACGCGCGTGCAGCCGCTCGACGAGCGCGACCAGCGCGTCCTCCTGCGCGCGGCGCTCGTCCGGCGTCTTCGCATAGAGGTGGTACGAGTCGAGCGTGTCGAGGAAGAAGCCGCGCCAGCCCTGCTCCCAAAGCGGCGCGATCACGCGGCGCTCGAAGAACTCGGCCCAGCCCGGCGCGGCCTGGTCGATCAGCCGACTGCCCCAGGCCGGGTTGTCGCCGCGCTGCCAGGCGGCGGGCACGTCGCGCAGCCATGCACGCGCGGGCGACGCTTCGACGACGCTGACGTAGGCATACCAGCGCGGATGGCGCGGCAAGCGCGCGGGCTCGGGCGCATGCTCCGGTTCGAGCACGACGCGGTCGAACGCCTGCAGTTCGGCCAACGGCGGGTTCGGCCCGTAGAACAGCGCGAACGCCGGATCGGAGCCGGCGGCAGCGTCGCCCGCCGCTGCGATCGGAGTCGCGAGCAGCGCAAGCAGGCACAGCAGTGCGCAACGAAGCGGGGCAGGCAAGTTCGGCGATTCCTCGGGGCGCGGCGGCGCGCTCATGCGGCGTGCCCACCCGGTATCCGGGCACACGCGCGCGATGTTAAGTGCTCGCTCTTGCTGCAGTCCCTCGAAATGCGGGCCGCCGACCGGCCATGGCGCGTCCTGCCCGGCGCCACCCGTCGACCGCGCATGCGCGGCTCGCGTCCGCGCGGGCAACGCCCGGATTGGCGCGCGAAAGCGCGCCAACTCAATGCTTCTCGCGTCTCGCATTTCCTGCCGCCGCATCGCCTGCGGCTAGCCCGTAAAGCGGATCGCGGGTCCGGCCCAGGGTCGCGACAATCGGGGCCGGCGATCGATCCGAACGACGCCCACCGTGCCGATGAGACTGCTTCGATCCCGCCGCGCGCTCGCATCGCCGGGCGGCTCGGGTGCGCGGGTCCGCACCGAGCGCCGCGCGCAGCGCGGTCTGCGGTCGGCGGTGACGGTCTGACACAATCGCGTCCGTTACATCGGGACGGGAGCCCCGCGTGATGCTCGAAACCCTGTTCGTCGGCTCGCTGGCCTTTCTCATCCTGATCGTGCTGGTCTGGACGGTGCAGCGCGCGCGCCGAATCCGTGCAGAGGCCGCGATCCGCGAGGAGCAGGCGCTCGCGCAGATGCGGGCCGGCAAGGCCCCGGCCAACGAGCGGCAGGGCGAAACGGTGTTCGCCGGAATGCCCACGCAGATGCTTCCGCGTGCGGGGATCGAGGTCAACGAAGTCGTCGATCTCGAGGCGCTGCTCGCCGGCGAGCCGGACGGCGTGGCCACACGCGCGCGCGCGCGGCTCGAGGAGCCGACCAACATCGACGCCGGGCTCGATACGCTGCCGCCGCGTCCCGCCGCGCCGCGTGCGGCGCCACCCGCGCCGGCACGCGTGGCCGTGGCGGCCGCGCCGCCCGCGGCGACGCCGCCGCGCCCCGCACCGGCGCCGGCGCAGACGGCGGGGCGCGGCGAACCGGCCGACGTCTCGCTGCGCGAGCTCGCGCTCGCGTGGTTCGAAGCGCGCGGCTATCGCAGCTCGCCGGCTTCACCGGCGGTGCGGCCGATCGAGCTGGTGCTGCGTCACAAGGGCGACCCTGCGCGCGCGTACGCGTTCGTCGTCGAGTCCAGACGCGTGACCGGCGAACGCGTCGACGCGCTCGCCGAGCAGGCGCGTTCGATCGGCCTGCTGCGGCTGCTGATCGTGGCCGACGGCGGAGCCGACGCTTCGGCCGCGGCGCGCCGCAAGGGCGTGCGGCTGATGGACCGTGGCGCGATGGATGGCGAGCTGAAGAAGCTCGACCTGTCGGTGGCCGCAAAGATCATCGCCGTGGCGCGCAAGCGCACGGCCGCGCGCGGCGCGGCCGCCGTTCACTGACGGGCCTGCTGGCCGGCAGCGCGCGCGACAGACCTGCGCACGATCAAGCGGCCCGGCCGTCCGCCGGCTAGCATGAGCGAAGGTTGGCTTGGAGGCTGGCCATGTTCCGGGATCGCAGCGACGCGGCGCGGCGGCTCGCCCGCGCGCTCGAACACTACAAGGGTCGTAACCCGCTCGTGCTCGGCATTCCGCGCGGCGCGGTACCGATGGCGCGCGAGATCGCGAACGCGCTGGGCGGCGAAGTCGATGTGGTTCTGGTGCGCAAGCTGCGCGCACCGGGCAACCGCGAGTTCGCGATCGGCGCGATCGACGAGTCGGGGTGGTCGTATCTGAATCCAGAGGCATCGCTCGTCGGCGTGTCGAGCGAATACCTGCAGGCCGAAAAGGAAGAGCAACTCGCGACGATTCGCGAGCGCCGCCGGCTGTACACGGGGCACCGCGCGCCGATCGATCCCGCCGGGCGCGTCGTGATCGTCGTCGACGACGGCTTGGCGACGGGGTCGACGATGATCGCGGCGCTGCATGCGCTGCGCGCGAAGAACCCAGACAAGCTCGTCTGCGCCGTACCCGTGGCGCCGCCCGAGACGCTCGAGCGCGTCCGGCCGCTGTGCGATGAGCTCGTCTGCCTCGAGCCGCACCGCGACTTCTGGGCGGTCAGCCAGTTCTACGCGGCGTTTCCTCAGGTCGAAGACGACGAGGTGGTTGCCGCGCTCGCCGGCAAGTGACGCACGAACCAGTCGCGCGCGGCGCGGGCGGCCTCCTCGAGCGTGCCCGGCTCCTCGAACAGGTGTGTGGCGCCGGGGACGATCACCAGATCGTGCTCGCAGCGCAGCGCGCGCGCGGCGCCGCGATTCAGCGCGAGCACTTCGCGATCCCATTCGCCGACGATCAGCCGCGTCGGCGCGCGCACGCGCGCGAGTACGTCGGCGGGCGCCAGATCGGGGCGGCCGCCGCGCGAGACCACAGCGCGGACCGCGTCGCCGAGTTCGGCGGCGGCGATCAGCGCCGCCGCTGCCCCCGTGCTTGCGCCGAACAGCCCGACCGGCAGCCTGCTCAACGGCGCCTCGCGCCGCGCCCAGCGGCTAGCGGCGACGAGCCGCCGCGCCAGCAGCGCGATGTCGAAGCGTGCCGCGCGCTCGGTGTCCTCGTCGGGCGTCAGCAGATCGAACAGCAGCGTGGCGAGGCCGACCTCGTTGAGCACGCCCGCGACGTAGCGGTTGCGCGGCGAAAACCGGCTCGAGCCGCTGCCGTGCGCGAACAGCACGAGGCCGCGCGCCGCTTCGGACCCGCTGCCGGGCAGTACGAGATCGCCCGGCAGCGTGACGCCGTCGGCGGCGATCGCGACGGCGCGCAGATTCATCGCGCGTGCAGCCGCACCGGAATGCGGCGCGGGCCGAACGCGCCTTCGAACTTGCCGAAGCGTCCGGCGATCGCCGTCGCGCAGTGCGGGCAGCGCCCGTCTTCGGTCAGCTCGTAGCGCAGGATTCGGTGCCAGTCGCGTTCGATCAGCGCGGCGTGGCAGTTCGGGCAAAACGTCGTTCCGCCTTCGGTGTCGTGCACGTTGCCGGTATAGACGTAGTGCAGACCCTCTTCGAGCGCGATGCGCCGCGCGCGCGCGAGTGTGGCGGGCGGCGTGGGCGGCAGGTCGGTCATCTTCCAGTCGGGATGGAATGCGGTGAAGTGCAGCGGCACCTGAGGGCCGAGTTCGCGGAAGACCCACCGGCTCAGCGCGCGCAGCTCTTCGTCGGAGTCGTTCTTGGTCGGGATCAGCAGCGTCGTGATTTCGGTCCAGACGTCGGTTTCGTGGACGAGATACTTCAGCGTGTCCAGCACCGGCGCCAGATGCGCGCCGGTCAGCTTGAAGTAGAAGTCCTCGGTGAAGGCTTTCAGGTCGACGTTGGCCGCATCCATCTTCGCGTAGAACTCGCGGCGCGGCTCGGCGTGGATGTAGCCCGCGGTGACCGCGACCGTCTTCAATCCGCGCGCGTGGCACGCGTCGGCCGTGTCCATCGCATACTCGGCGAAGATCACCGGGTCGTTGTAGGTGAAGGCCACGCTCTTGCAGCCGGTGGCGAGCGCCGCCTCGGCAATCTCGTCGGGTGCGGCCTGGTCCATCAGCCGGTCCATCTCGGTCGACTTGGAGATGTCCCAGTTCTGGCAGAACTTGCAGGCGAGATTGCAGCCGGCGGTGCCGAACGAAAACACCGCCGAGCCGGGGTAGAAGTGGTTCAGCGGTTTTTTCTCGATCGGGTCGACGCAGAAGCCCGACGACCGGCCGTAGGTGGTGAGCACCATCGCGTCGCCGACGCGCCGGCGCACGAAGCACATGCCGCGCTGTCCTTCGTGCAGCTTGCAGTCGCGCGGGCACAGGTCGCACTGGATGCGACCGTCCGGCAGACGGTGCCACCAGCGGGCGGGGTACAGGCTTTCGGCGACGGCGTTCATACGAGCGCCTCGTCTTCCGACCACTTGCGCACCGTGTAGCGCGAGATGCGCACGTCGTCGGACCAGAAGTCGGCCGGCAACCCGGCCTTGCGTTTCAGTTGCGCGAGGAACTGCCGCGGATCGGGCAGCGTCTGCCACACCTGCGGCAGGAAGGTGCTGCGCCGCTCGCCGAATTCGAACACGACGCCGTCGACGTGCGGCCGCAGCGCCGCGACCAGCTCGCGCTCGCTGGCGGCCGTCAGCGGCGCGGGTTCCGAAAGCAGCGACACCTCGATTCGGATCGCGTCGAACTCGTGCCGCGCGAGCGGCGCGAATCGCGGATCGGCGAACGCTGCCGCGCGCGCGTTGTGCGCGACGTCCACGCCGAGCGGGCGCTGCGCGCGCAGCGTGCCGATGCAGCCGCGCAGCTCGCCGCGCTTGCGCAGGGTCACGAAGCTCGCTCCCGGCTCGTCGAGGAAGGGCGCTGCCGCATACGCAGGCGCGGGCAGTCCGAGCTCGCGCGCGATCGCGCTGCGCGCGACCCCGGTCAGGACCGCGCCGGTGCCGTCGGCGTGATGCGCGGCCTGCGCTTCGGGCTCGCAGAACGCGAGCGCGGCGTACCCGACGACGCGCCCGCGATCGCCCGCCGTATCCCCCGAGTTGCGCGCGTCGAGCAGAACCGGTTGCATGCCGCGGCGGCGCGCCATCTGCAGCAGGCCGTTGACCGGCGTGGCGCCGCACGCCTGATGGTGGTCGAGCCTCGGCTCGAGGGCGAGCATCGCGGCGAGCGTTGCCGCGTCGGTCTCGCGCGCGGCCGCGTAGGGCAGGTAGTGCGACAGGTCGGAACTCACCACGATCAGCGTCTCGGCGCCACCCCAAAGCCGCTCGAGCACCTGCGCGACCTCGCCCGGCGTGGTGTGGCCGACCGCGAGCGGGACCAGGCGGAAGTCTCCGAGCACCGTCTGCAGGAACGGGAGTTGAACTTCGAGCGAGTGCTCCAGCGCGTGTGCTGCCGGGCTTTCGGTCACCTGCGGCAGATCACGCAGCGCCGCGATCGCAGCCGCGTCGACTTCGACGTCGCCCAGCGGCGTGGCGAAGCGGTCCGCACCCGGCAGCGCCAGCCCGCGGACCGCGACGCGGTGTGCCGGACCGAGCAGGACCACCCGGCGGACGCGGCCGCGGGCCGCGTCGAGCGTCGCGTAGGCCGATGCCGCGATCGGGCCCGAATAAACGTAGCCCGCGTGGGGTGCGATCAGTGCTTTCGGCTCGCGCGGCGGCTGCGGGGCGCGCGCATCCGCGAGCAGGGCGCCGACCGCCTCGCGCAGCGTCTCGGCGTGCGCCGGATAAAACATTCCGGCGACGGCGGCCGGTCGAATCGCCGGCTTCAGTGTCTCCATCATGGCGGCCCTCCCACGGACCGACGCGTACATCGTACGCCGGACGTGGGGGCGCTGCCACGCGGTTCAAGCGCCGCGGCGCGCTTCGAGCTCGGCCACCCGGGCCTCGAGCGCTTCGAGCTTGGCGCGCGTACGCGCCAGCACCTGCGACTGCGTGTCGAACTCGTCGCGCGTGACCAGTTCGAGCCGGGCGAACTGCTGATTGAGCAGCGCCTTGAGGTTCTTGCGCAGATCCTCGGCCGGCGTGTCGGCGAGCAGCGCGAGCACGCGGTTCTGCAGTTCGTCGAGAAAGGAGGTCTTGTCCATCGAGCACGTCCCCGCGTTGATGATGCCAGTCTAGCGGGCTGTCCCGGGAGGGTCGGCCCGCCGGGAGTCGCGGCGCGGGGGCTTTCGACGTCCGCACGCGCCGCCGCAACCCGCGGGCGAGCCGATCCGAAACCGAAGGGCGGGGCACCAACGAAACGCCGCCGAGGCACCGCGTTGGTGCGGGTGCGCGCGTTCGACGTGCATCCGCGCGGCGCCGGGGCTGCGCAATGCACGCCCGCCGTGCGCGCGATGCGTGGCACGCATGTTGCTGTTCCTTTGCCGGAGATTTCCGCATCAACCCTTCGAGGAAAGGAACGCGATGAAGAAGCTGATCCATACGTCGAGCGCCGCGGTGCTGCTGCTGCTTTCGGCAGGCGCGCTCGCGCAGGCCAAACCCGAGCCCGAGTTCACCTTTGCCGGCAACGCCGGTTTATTCAGCGATTACCGTTTCCGCGGCTACACGCAAACCGGTTACCGCCCGGCGTTCCAGGGCGGGTTCGACTTCGCCCACAAGTCCGGCTTCTACCTCGGCAACTGGAACTCGAACGTCGAGCAGGGGCTTTACAACGGCGCCAGCCTCGAGATGGACTTCTACGGCGGTTACAAGGGCGCGGTGGGCGGCTTCGGGTACGACGTCGGCTACTTGTACTACTTCTATCCGGGCACCGGCGCGCTCGGATCGGTAAAGGTCAAGAACGGCGAGCTGTACGTCGGCGGTTCGTACGGGCCGCTGTCGGCCAAGTGGTACTACGCGACGACCAAGTTTTTTTCGATCGGAGAAGGGTTGCCCGGCGTCGATACGAAAGGATCGTGGTACCTCGACCTGGCCGGCACCGTCGACCTGGGCGGCGGCTGGACGGCGACCGCGCACTACGGCTACCAGAAGATCAACGACGGCAAGAAGGCCGGCTTGCTCGACGACAGCGTCAGCGACTACAAACTCGGCATCGCGAAGGATGTCGGCGGCTGGGCGCTCGGCGCGGCCGTGGTCGGCACGTCGGAGAAGAAGCTGTTCACGACGGCCCGGTCCGGCTTCACCGAGGGCGGCGGCAAGACGTCCGTCGTGCTGAGCGTGTCGAAGTCGTTCTAGAAGTCCGTAGCGCGGCGGCGCGGTCCCCGACCGCGCCGCCGAAACTCGAGCAGAGGAGACCATGAAACTGATTACCGCCATCATCAAGCCGTTCAAGCTTGACGAGGTGCGCGAGGCGCTGTCCGCCGTCGGCGTGCAGGGCATCACCGTCACCGAGGTCAAGGGCTTCGGCCGGCAAAAAGGCCACACCGAGCTGTATCGCGGCGCGGAGTACGTGGTCGATTTCCTGCCGAAAGTGAAGGTCGAGGCCGCGGTCGCCGACGACATCGTCGAGCGCGCGATCGAAGCGATCGAAAACGCCGCGCGCACCGGCAAGATCGGCGACGGCAAGATCTTCGTCTACGACCTCGAGCAGGTCATTCGCATCCGCACCGGCGAAACCGGCAAGGACGCCCTTTAAATTCGATGAGAGACACCATGAAGAAACTGCTCGTGTTGCTCCTCGCTGCCGGGGTGCTCGCACTGGGATCCGCGCCGGCGGTGGCCGTCGCGCAGACCGCGCCCGGCGCCGAAGCGAAGAAGGAGGAGGCCAAGGCCGAATCCGCGCCCGCCGCAACGCCGGCCGCCGCCGAGCCGGCGAAGGCCGAAGCGAAACCGGAGGAGAAGGCCGCCGACGCACCGAAGCCGCCCAACATCAACAAGGGCGACACCGCGTTCATGTACGTCGCGACCGTGCTCGTGATCCTGATGACGATCCCGGGGCTCGCGCTGTTCTACGGCGGCCTGGTCCGCTCGAAGAACATGCTGTCCGTGCTGATGCAGGTATTCGTCACCTTCGCGCTGATATCGGTGTTGTGGGTGATCTACGGCTATTCGCTCGCCTTCACCGGTGGCTCGCCTTTCATCGGCGGGCTGTCGAAGCTGTTTTTGTCCGGGGTGACCCCCGAGTCGGCGGGCGCCACGTTCAGCAAGGACACCTACATCCCCGAACTGCTGTTCGTCGCCTTCCAGTGCACGTTCGCGGCGATCACCTGCGCGCTGATCGTCGGCAGCTACGCGGAGCGGATGAAGTTTTCCGCGGTGCTGCTGTTCATGGTCATCTGGTTCACGTTCAGCTATCTGCCGATGGCGCACATGGTCTGGTTCTGGGACGGTCCGGACGCGATCAAGGACGAGGCGACGTTGAAGACCGTCACCGACGCGGCCGGCTGGCTGTGGGCGAAGGGCGCGCTGGACTTCGCCGGCGGAACGGTCGTTCACATCAACGCCGGTGTGGCGGGCCTGGTCGCCGCGTACTTCCTCGGCAAGCGCATCGGCTACGGCAAGGAATCGCTCGCGCCGCACAACCTGACGCTGACGATGGTCGGCGCCGCGCTGCTGTGGGTGGGTTGGTTCGGTTTCAATGCCGGGTCGAACCTCGAAGCCAACGGCACGGCCGCGCTCGCGTTCGTCAACACGCTGCTGGCGACCGCCGCAGCGGTCCTGTCCTGGACCTTCGCGGAGTGGATGATCAAGGGCAAACCGTCGATGTTGGGCGCCGCTTCCGGCGCAGTCGCAGGCTTGGTGGCGATCACGCCGGCGTGCGGCTTCGTCGGCGTGGGCGGTGCGCTCGCCATCGGCATCGTCGCCGGCGTGCTCTGCTTCTGGGGCGTCACCGGGCTGAAGCGAATGCTCGGCGCCGACGACGCGCTCGACGTTTTCGGCGTTCACGGCGTGGGCGGCATCGTCGGCGCGCTGCTCACGGGCGTGTTCGTCTCACCCGCCCTCGGTGGCACGGGTGTGTGCAACTACGTCACGAACAAGTGCGGCGACCCGGCCGACTTTCCCGGTGTGGCGGCGCAGGTGTGGGTCCAGTTTCAGGGCGTGCTGACCGCGATCGTGCTGTCGGCGGTGGTCTCGTACGTTGCGCTCGTGATCGTCAAAGCGATCGTCGGCGTGCGGGTGGCCGAAGAAGAGGAGCGCGAAGGGCTCGATACGACGTACCACGGCGAGTCCGCGTACAAGTTCTGACGTTCCGGACGCGGGCTCGCTCCGCGCCGCAACGTCGCCCGCCGTTGGACCCGACCCGCTGCGCGGCCGGGTCAACGGCGGGCGCTCGCGGGCCGCGTTTGCGGCCCGCATCGCTTGGCCGTCGGACTGCCGGTGTCCGGGGCACGCTTCTTGCAAAATTTCCGCGTGTGTCTCCCTAGCTCGCCGATCCGCGCCGATTCCGGGCGTGGATGCACCAAGGCGATTCAAGGGCACCCGGCGGGTGCCCTTCTTTTTCTCCGACCTCGGGCCAGACGGGGGGCATTGGCTAGAATGCCCACTCCCTGAGCGATGCGGGGCGCGCGCTGCGTTTCCGGGCCTACCGGCTGCAGCCGTGTCGCGCGAATGGATGCCCGTGCCGACCTCTGCCGTTCCCCATCCGCCCGTCCCGGCCCTGCTGACCGCTTCGAACGCACCGCTGCTCGAGCTGGAGCGCCGCATCCTCGACTCGATGCCGGCGATCGAGCGCTGGTTCAGGCTGCAGTGGCAGGAGCACACGCCGCCGTTCTACGGTTCGGTCGACCTACGAAACGCCGGATTCAAGCTCGCGCCGGTCGACATGAATCTCTTTCCCGGCGGGTTCAACAACCTGTCCGACGAGATGCTGCCGTGCGCGGTGCAGGCGGCGCAGGCGGCGATCGAGCACCTGTGTCCGGACGCGCGCAACCTGCTGCTCGTGCCGGAGCGGCATACGCGCAACGTGTTCTATCTGACCAATGTCGCGCAACTGGCGCGCATCCTGCGCACGACCGGCGTCGAGGTGCGTATCGGCACCCTGTCGGAGGAGGTCAAGGGGCCGACGACGATCTCGCTGCCCGGCGGCGATTCGCTGACGATCGAGCCGCTCGCGCGCAACGGCGATCGCGTCGGCGTGGCCGGCTTCGATCCGTGCATCGTGCTGCTGAACAACGACCTTTCGGCGGGGATCCCGCCGATCCTGCGCGGCTTGCAGGACCAGGTCCTGGTGCCCCCGCTGCACGCGGGCTGGGCCGTCAGGCGCAAATCGCATCACTTCGCCGCCTACGACGAGGTCGCCGGCGAGTTCGCCGACCTGCTGAAAATCGATCCCTGGATGATCAATCCGTATTTCGCCCGCTGCGGACAGGTCGACTTCCAGAAACGGGTCGGCGAAGAATGCCTGGCGAGCAACGTCGACATGCTGCTGGCGCGCATCCGCGAGAAGTACAAGGAGTACGACATCGCGGAGCAGCCGTTCGTGATCGTCAAGGCCGACGCCGGTACCTACGGCATGGGCATCATGACGGTGAAGGACGCTGCCGAGGTGCGCGACCTCAACCGCAAGCAGCGCAACAAGATGGCCGTCGTCAAGGAAGGCCTCGAAGTGACCGACGTCATCATCCAGGAAGGCGTGCCGACCTGCGAGGACGTTGCCGGCGCCGTCGCAGAGCCGGTCGTCTACATGATCGACCGCTACGTGGTCGGCGGCTTCTACCGGGTGCACACCGAGCGCGGCCGCGACGAGAACCTGAACGCGCCGGGCATGCACTTCGTTCCGCTCGCCTTCGCCCGTAGCTGCAACCTGCCGGACTGCCGCGCGCAGCCGGGGGCGTCCAGCGAAAACCGCTTCTACAGTTACGGGGTCGTGGCGCGGCTGGCGCTTCTTGCGGCCTCGCTCGAGCTGGAGCGTACCGCGCATCTGCTGCCGCCCGCGGCGGCGAACGCGCCGGCGACCGCGGCTGCTTCGGGCTAGCGCGGACGCGCACATGTCGCAGGGGCTGTCGGTCCTGTTCGTCGTCGATCCGCTCGATCGCCTGAAGGCCTACAAAGATTCGAGCGTGGCGATGATGCGTGAACTCGCGCGGCGCGGCCACGACGTGTGGGCGACGACGCAGCCGGAGATGGGCTGGTTCAGCGACGAGCGCGGCGGCCGGGTTCAGGCGCGCGCGCATCTGCTCGAACTTGCGCCGGCCTCGGCCGACAAGCATGCGGCGTGGTACGTGGAGCGCGAAGCCGGGGAGCGCGAGCTTGCCTCGTTCGACGCGGTGCTGATGCGCAAGGATCCTCCGTTCGACACCGAGTACCTGTACTCGACCTTCCTGCTCGAAGCCGCGCAGCGGCACGGCGCCCGCGTCTTCAACGACCCGCGTGCGCTGCGCGATCACAACGAGAAGTTCGCGATCACCGAGTTCGCCGACTACACGGCGCCGACCGTGGTCAGCCGCTCGCCCGAGGTGATCCGCCAGTTCCAGCGCGATCACGGCGACATCGTTGTCAAGCCGCTCGACGGCATGGGCGGCGCGAGCGTCTTCCGCCTGCGCCCGGACGATCCGAACATCAACGTGATCCTCGAGACCATCACGCGCGACGGCACCCGCACGGTGATGGCGCAGCGGTTCATCCCGCAGATCCGCGACGGCGACAAGCGCGTGCTGCTGATCGGCGGCGAACCCGTGCCGTTTGCGCTCGCGCGCGTGCCGCGCCCGGGCGAGTCGCGCGGCAACCTCGCCGCCGGCGGCATCGGCCGCGCCCAGCCCCTCGGCGAATCGGACCGCGCGATCGCCTCGGCGCTCGGCCCGGTGCTCGCGGCGCGCGGGTTGCTGCTGGTGGGGCTGGACGTGATCGGCGACTACCTGACCGAGATCAACGTCACCAGCCCGACCTGCTTCGTCGAAATCACGCAGCAGACGGGGTTCGACGTGGCGGCGATGTTCGCCGATGCACTGGAAAAGGCGGTGGCCCGGTGATCGGCGTGCTCCTGATCGCGCACCGGCCGCTGGCGAGCGCGCTGGCGGCCGCCGCATCGCACGTCTACAGTTGCGCGCCGGAGCGCGCCGAGGACCGCGTGCGCGTGCTCGACATCGAGCCGGGCGGCGACGTCGCGCAAGCCGCGTCCGCGGCGCGCGCGGCGGTGCGCGAGATCGACGACGGCAGCGGCGTGATCGTCCTGACCGACGTCTTCGGCGCCACGCCCGGCAACGTTGCATCGCAACTGGCCGAACCCGGGCGGGTCGCGGTCGTCGCCGGCGTCAACCTGCCGATGCTGCTGCGGGTGCTGTGCTACCGCGAAGGCACGCTCGCCGACACCGTCGAGAAGGCGCTGGCCGGCGGCGCGCAGGGCGTGATGCAGGTGGCGGCAACGCCGGTGCACAACCAAGCCGCGGGCGAGGGGGCCGCGACACAGGACGATGATCTCGCGCGACTTCATCATCAACAATAAACTCGGCTTGCACGCGCGGCCGTCGGCGCAGGTGACGCAAACCGCCGCGAAATTCCAAAGCGACGTCTGGATCGCGAAGAACGGGCGGCGCGTCAACGCCAAGTCGATCATGGGCGTGATGATGCTCGCCGCCGGCCAGGGATCGAAGGTCACCGTCGACGCCGAAGGCCCGGACGAAGCCGAAGCCGTCGCGGCACTCGGCGCGCTGATCGAGTCCGGTTTCGGCGAGAACGAGTAGCGCCGGCCGCGGCGCAGAACAACAACGGCGCTGCCGCGCGCGCTGCGAGGGCGAGGGATGGGCAGGGTATTGCACGGCATCGGGGTGGCGAGCGGCGCGGCGACGGGCATCGCGATCGGCCGCGCCCATCTGCTCGCGCCGAGCGAACTGGACTTCCGCCGGTACCCGATCGAGCGCAAGGACGTGCCGCACGAGGTGGCGCGGCTGAACAACGCGTTTTCGATCGTGCGCGCCGAGCTCGACGAGCTGCGCGCGAACGTCGCGCCGGACGCGCCGAACGAGGTGCGCGCGTTTCTCGACCTGCACCGCATGATCCTCGACGACTCGCTGCTGTGCGACGTGCCGCGCGATCTGGTCCGCCAGCGGCTGATCAACGCCGAGTGGGCGCTGGCGATCCAGCTCGAGGAGGTCTGCCGCCAGTTCGAGGCGATCGACGACCCCTACTTCCGCAGCCGCGCGCAGGATGTGCGTCAGGTCGTCGAGCGCGTGATGAAGGCGCTCGGCACCGGCCGACCGGCGACAGCGACGCTGCCGAAAAAGCGCGAAGACGGCGAACGCTTCGTGATGATCGCGCACGACCTGGCGCCGGCGGACATGCTGCATCTGAAAGAGCGCGCCGACGTCGGGCTGGCCGGCGTCGTCACCGAGCTCGGCGGGCCGACTTCGCATATGGCGGTGCTGGCGCGCAGCCTCGGTGTGCCGGCGTTGCTGGGTGTGGCCGGCGCGCGCTCGACCGTCGCCGAAGGCGACCTCGTCATCCTCGACGCGGAAGCCGGCAAGCTGATCGTCGAGCCGGACGCCGCCGAACTCGCCGCCTACCGCGCCAAGCTGAAGGAACAGACCGAAGCGCGGCTTGCGCTGCGGCGGCTGAAAGGCCGCATCGCGCGCACCAAGGATGGTGTGGCCATCGATCTGCTCGCCAACATCGAGGCGCCGGCAGACGTGCGCGACGCGCTGGAGGCGGGCGCGGACGGCATCGGCCTGTTCCGCACCGAGTTCCTGTTCATGAACCGCGACGAGCTGCCGGACGAGGACGAACAGTACGAGGCCTACGCGAAGGTTGCGCGCGCGATGAAGGGCAAGCCGGTGGTGATCCGCACGCTCGACATCGGCGCCGACAAGGTGCTGAACCCGGTCGCGCGCAAGTCGCTCGGCATGGCGCACGGAGCGCCGACCGCGGAATCGAACCCCGCGCTCGGGCTGCGCGCGATCCGCTACTGCCTCGCGTACCCGGATCTGTTTTTGACGCAGCTGCGCGCGATCCTGCGCGCTTCCGCGGTCGGCACGGTGCGCATCCTCGTGCCGATGCTCGCGCACGTGCACGAGATCGAACAGGCGCTCGCGTTCATCGCGCGCGCCAAGGAACAGTTGAAGGACGCGCATCGCAAGTTCGATGCGCGCGTGCCGGTCGGCGGCATGATCGAGGTGCCCGCCGCGGCGCTGTCGCTGCCGGCCTTCGTCAAGCGGTTGAAGTTCCTCGCGATCGGCACCAACGATTTGATCCAGTACACGCTCGCGATCGACCGCGGCGACGCCAGCGTGGCGCATCTGTACGACGAGCTCCACCCGGCGGTGCTGAAACTGATCGCGCAGACGATCCGCGTCGGGCGGCGCGCGCGCACGCCGGTGTCGGTGTGCGGCGAGCTGGCCGGCGAGCTCGCGATGGCCGAGCTGCTGCTCGGCATGGGGCTGCGGCAGTTCTCGATGCACCCGTCGCAGATCCTGCCGATGAAGGAACACCTGCAGGAGCTTTCGGTCAAGGCGTCGGCCAAGCTTGCCGCGCGGGTGCTGCGCCAGAACGACCCGCTGAAGATTCGCGCGTCGCTGGCCTCCCGCCGGGTCGCCGACCGCTCCGTTTGACAGCGCCGCGCGCGCCGCCTACCCTTCGCGGCCTGTTTCGCCGCGCCGATTTGCCGACCAGCTTGCGGGCGCGTGGCCTGCGCCACAAATTCCGCTAAACGGTCCTGCGACTTCCCGTCGCAGACTCGCAAACCCGACGCGGCCGCGATCGGGTTTTTTCCTGGGTCACACATGGTCGTCAAGCCCGGATCCGTCGGCGTGGTCGCGCCGCAGCCGATGCACTTCGCCGAGCCACTGGCGCTCGCCAGCGGTGCGTCGATCGGCGACTACACGCTGATGGTCGAAACGTACGGCGAGCTCAATGCCGACCGCAGCAATGCGGTGCTCGTCTGCCATGCGCTGAACGCCTCGCATCACGTCGCCGGCGTCTACGCCGACGCGCCGCGCAACGTCGGCTGGTGGGACAACATGGTCGGCCCCGGCAAGCCGGTCGACACCAACCGTTTCTTCGTCGTCGGCGTCAACAATCTGGGATCGTGCTTCGGTTCGACCGGACCCATGTCGATCAATCCCGCGACCGGCAAGCCGTACGGCGCGAGCTTTCCGGTCGTCACGGTCGAGGACTGGGTCAACGCACAGGCGCGGGTGGCGGACCGCCTCGGCATCGCGCGCTGGGCCGCGGTGATGGGCGGCTCGCTGGGCGGCATGCAGGCGCTGTCGTGGACGATCCAGTATCCGGAGCGCATCGCGCACTGCGTGGCGATCGCCACCACACCCAAGCTCACCGCGCAGAACATCGCGTTCAACGAGGTCGCGCGCACGGCGATCCGCTCCGATCCCGATTTCCACGGCGGCGACTACTACGCGCACGGTGTCGTCCCGAGGCGCGGCTTGCGCGTGGCACGGATGATCGGCCACATCACGTATCTGTCGGGTGAAGACATGGCCGAGCGGTTCGGCCGCGCGATGCGCGCCGACGACTACCAGTTCCACTACGACGTCGAGTTCGAGGTCGAGAGCTATCTGCGCCACCAGGGCGAAAAGTTCTCGGAGTACTTCGACGCGAACACCTATTTGCTGATCACGCGTGCGCTCGACTATTTCGACCCGGCGCGCGCCGCCGGCGGCGATCTGAAGCGGGCGCTCGCGCCCGCGCGCGCGAAGTTCTTCCTCGCCTCGTTCACGACCGACTGGCGTTTCTCTCCGGCGCGCTCGCGCGAGATCGTCGAGGCGCTGGTCGCCAACGACCGCGACGTCGTCTACGCCGAGATCGACGCACCGCACGGCCACGATGCGTTCCTGCTCGACGACGCGCGCTACCACAACGTCGTGCGGGCCTACTTCGAGGGAATCGCCGCGGACGTCGGCGCGCGGCGCTCGGCCGGAGGGTGATCGGATGACGCTGCGCGCCGACCTCGAACTGATCGCCGGTTGGATCGCGCCCGGGGCGCACGTGCTCGACCTGGGCTGCGGCGACGGTGCGCTGCTCGCACACCTGCGCGACGCAAAGGGCTGCCGCGGCTACGGCGTGGACATCGCCGACGGCAACGTGCTCGCGGCGGTTCGCAACCGCGTCAACGTGATCCAGGCCGACCTCGAGTCCGGGCTGCGCATGTTTCGCGACGACATGTTCGACATCGTCGTCCTGTCGCAGACGTTGCAGGCGATGCGACGGGTCGAGGACGTGCTGCGCGAGATGGCCCGCGTGGCGCGCCATGGCATCGTCAGCTTTCCGAACTTCGGCCACTGGCGGCACATACTGGCGCTGCTCGGCGGCCACATGCCGGTGTCGAAGTCGATTCCGTACCAGTGGTACGACACGCCGAACATCCATCTGTGCACGCCGAAGGACTTCGAGATCCTCGCCGCCAAGCTCGGCTTCGCCATCAAGCAGCGCGCGCTGCTCGCCGACGGCCGCGAGGTCGGGTTCGCGCCGCACCTGAGGGCAGAGCTGGCGGTGTACCGCTTCGACATGAGGTGAACCAATGAGCCTGCGCGACAAGCTGGTTCGCAACATCGACGACGTGCCGCTCGAGCGCTACGCGCGCGAACCGCGGTACGACACGCGCTGCGGCGGCGTGATCGGCCCGCGCGTGGCGGGCACGGTAGCGCGCGACCTCGGCGCCGGCTACGACATCCTGGCGCCGGGCAAGATCTCGTGCCCCTATCACTTCCACTACGCCGAGGAGGAGATGTTCGTGATCCTCGAAGGCGAAGGCACGCTGCGCGTGGCGGGCGAGCTGATTCCGATCCGTGCCGGCGACGTGATCGACATCCCGCCCGGCCCCGAGTATCCGCACCAGATCGTCAACACGTCCGATGCGCCACTGCGCTATCTGTCGATCAGCACGCAGAAGCGCCCCGAGGTGTGCGAGTACCCGGACTCGGGCAAGTACGGCGTCTTCACCGGCGACGAGCGCGGACTGCTGGCGGGCCGCCGCATCCATCGCGCCGACGCCGACCTCGACTACTGGGACGGCGAGCCCTGAGCTTTCGCCGCGCGCGCGGCCAGCCATACCAGCACGAGCACCGGCGCGCCGAGCAGCGCCGTGCCGACGAAAAACGCCTCGTAGCCGAAGCGGTCGACCGCCCATCCGGAAAACCCGGCGAGGAACTTCGGCAACAGCAGCATCACCGACGAAAACAGCGCGTATTGCGTGGCCGAATACGCGACGTTGGTCAGCCCCGACAGATACGCGACGAACGCGCTGCTCGCGATCCCGGCGCTCAGGTTGTCGGCCGATACGGCGAAGATCAGGAACGCGAGGTCGTGCCCGCGCACGGCGAGCCAGGCGAACAGCAGGTTGGTCGCCGCCGACAGCGCCGCGCCGGCGGCGAGCGTTCGCAGCACGCCGATGCGCAGCGCGAGCACGCCGCCGACGAAGGCGCCCAGCAGCGTCATCGCCACGCCGTACAGCTTGGATACCGCGGCGACCTCGTCCTTGGTGAAGCCCATGTCGCGATAGAACGGGTTGGCCATCACGCCCATCACGACGTCCGACACGCGGTAGGTCGCGATCAGCGCGAGCAGCAGCAGCGCGTGCCAGCGATAGCGGACGACGAAGTCGACGAAAGGGCTGACCGCCGCGCTGTGCAGCCAGACGAGCAGCCGCTTCAGGCCCGCGGGCAGCGTGCCGATCCGCGCCAGACGCGCCGCGAACGCGGTTTCCTGCGCCGTCGGCGTGGCCGTTGCGCGCGGCTGCGGCTCGGGGGCAAGCAGCACCGTGACCATGCCGACCGACATCGACGCGGCCATCGCGAGGTAGGCGATCCTCCACGGCGCATGCTCGTAGGTCGCTTCGTTCGGATCGAACCGCGCCGCGATCCACAGCACGCCTGCGCCGGCCCAGATCATCGCCACGCGGTAGCCGGTCTGGTACGCGGCTGCGAGCGCAGCCTGCTTTTCGACCGGCGCCGACTCGATCCGGTAGGCGTCGAGCGCGATGTCCTGAGTTGCGGAGGCGAATGCCGTCAGCAGCGCGAACGCGGCGAGCGCGGCCAGTTGCGTCTGCGGATCGGTCAGCGCCATGCCGACGAGCCCGGCGGCGACCGCGCACTGTGCGAGGAGCAGCCAGCTGCGCCGGCGGCCGAGGCGCCGCGTCAGCCACGGCAGCGGCAGCCGGTCCACCAGCGGCGCCCAGACCCATTTGAACGCGTAGGCGAGCGCAACCCAGCTCAGGAAGCCGATCGTCGTGCGGTCGACACCCGCCTCGCGCAGCCAGAACGACAGCGTGCCGAAGACGAGCAGCAGCGGCAGCCCGGCGGAGAACCCCAGCAGCAGCATGCGCGCGACCGGCGGCTCGGCGTAAACGCGCAGCGCGTCGCGCCACGCGCGCAGCCGGCGCGCGCGCGCCGGCGACTGCGCCGATGAACTCGGCGCGCTCATCGGAAGGTGCGTCGCACCTTGAAATGCGGGACGGCGCTCATAGGTGCGGCGAGTCTACCGGTGGCGCTAAGCTCGGCACTGTGGCGTGAGGAGCGAATGAAACGCTGGCTGCAGATTCTGGCGATCGCGATCGCCGCGACCACACTCGCGCCGGTGGCCGCTTCCCAGACGGCCGACGCCGGCGTGCAAGTGCGCAAACCGCGGCTGATGCTCGTGCCCGAAAGCGTCGTCAACGCCAGCGCCGCGCAGCAGTACGCGCAGCTCAAGCAGCAAGCGGCCGCGCGCCGGCTGCTGAACGCCGACGCCCCGCAGGTCGCGCGCGTGCGCGCGATCGCGCAACGGCTGATCGCGCACGGCGCGCGGTTCAACCCCCGCGCCGCCGCCTGGGCGTGGGAGGTCAACGTCATCGACACGCCGGCGATCAACGCGTTCTGCATGCCGGGCGGCAAGATCGTCGTTTACGACGGCCTGATCGATCGCCTCGCGCTCGACGACGACGAGCTCGCTGCGGTGATTGGCCACGAAATCGCGCACGCGCTGCTCGAGCACGGCCGCGCACGGATGAGTGAGGCGTTGCTGAAAAACGTCGGCATCAATCTCGCCGCGGCGTACTTCGGCTTGAGCGACGCAGGTGCGGCGCTGCTCGCGCAGGCCGCGCAACTCGCGATCACGCTGCCTTATTCGCGCGCGCACGAGGTCGACGCGGATCTCGCCGGGCTCGAACTCGCGGCGCGCGCCGGCTTCGATCCGCGCGCCGCCGTGCGCGTCTGGCAGAAGATGGCCAAGGCGGGCGGCGCGCAGCCGCCACAGTTCCTGTCGACCCATCCGGGACACGCCACCCGCATCCGCGAAATCGAAGCCGCGCTGCCGCGCGTGCTGCCGCTGTACGCGGCGGCGCGGCGCTGAGCGGGCAGTCGCGGCCATCGGCGCGCGCTGCGCGATCGGCACGGCGCGCGGCCGCTACAGCCGCGCCGCGTATTCGATGACGAGCGGCGCGTGGTCGCTGAAGCGCTGCTTGGTGTAGATCTCCGCCTTCCTGGCCTTCGCCGCGATGCCGGGGGTGGCGATCTGGTAGTCGATGCGCCAGCCGACGTTCTTCGCCCAAGCCTGGCCGCGGTTGCTCCACCACGTGTACTGACCCGGGCGCGGGTCGAGCCGGCGGAACACGTCGACCCAGCCCTGCCTTTCGAACAGCTCGGTGAGCCACGCGCGCTCCTCGGGCAGGAAGCCGGAATTCTTCTGGTTGCTGCGCCAATTCTTCAGATCGATCTCCTTGTGCGCGATGTTCACGTCGCCGCACAGCACGATCTCGCGTCCGCTCGCGCGCAGTTTCGCCAGGTGCGGCATGAACGCGTCGAGGAAGCGGAATTTCGACGCCTGCCTTTCCGGCGAACTCGAGCCCGACGGGAAGTACACCGAAACGACCGTCAGGTGCGTGAATTCGGCCTCGATGTAGCGGCCCTCGTCGTCGAACTCGGCCACGCCGAAGCCGAGCTGCACGCGCTTCGGCTTCTTTTTCGAGTACAGCGCGGTGCCCGCGTAGCCCTTCTTCTTGGCGCAGTAGAAGATGCTGTGCAGGCTGTCGTGGTAGCGGTAGCGCTCGGGGATGTCCTGCTCGTGCGCCTTGACTTCCTGCAGGCAAAGCACGTCGAGGTCGGCGCGGCGGACCCAGCGGAACAGTCCCTTGGCGGCCGCCGAGCGGATGCCGTTGACATTGAGCGTAGCGATGCGGATCACGGGGCGGTTCCGTGGGTCGAGCGGTGCGACTCGCGCGAATCGTGTGGTGCGCGAATCATCGCATCTGCGATACTGCCGCCCTGTTTCGGCAAGGACGGTCCGGTCGTTCGGGGCGGATGGATCAGATCAAGCGGCAGTTCATCGAATTCGCGGTGGCGAGCGGCGTACTGCGCTTCGGCGAGTTCGTCACGAAGGCGGGGCGCAGGTCGCCGTACTTTTTCGACGCCGGGCTGTTCAACCGCGGTTCGCTGCTCGGCGCGCTCGCGCGATTCTATGCGCGCACGCTGCTTGCGGCGCACGCGGCCGGCAGAGTCGGCTTCGACATGCTGTTCGGCCCGGCGTACAAGGGCATCACGCTCGCTTCCAGCACGGCGGTGGCGCTGGCCGAGCTGGGCACCGACGTGCCGTTCGCGTTCAACCGCAAGGAGGCCAAGGATCACGGCGAAGGCGGCGTGATTGTCGGCGCGCCGCTCGCGGGGCGCGTTGTGATCGTCGACGACGTGATCACGGCGGGGACTTCGGTGCGTGAATCGGTGGAACTGATCCGGGCCGCGGGCGCAACACCGGCAGGCGTGCTGATCGCGCTCGACCGGATGGAGCGCGCCGGCCCCGATGATGCGCTGTCCCAGCGCTCGGCTGCGCAGGAGGTCGAAGCCGCGTACGGCATGCCGGTCGTGGCGATCGCAACCCTCGACGACCTGCTCGCGTTCGCCGACTCCGGCGCGCCCGCGGCGGCGCAGGTCGCACCGTACCGCGCCGCGATGCTCGAATACCGGGGCCGTTATGGGGCGTGACCTGGCCCGCGCGGCGGCGATCGCCGCCGCCCTTTTCCTGTGCGGGCTGGGCGCTGCCGCGGCCCAGCAGAGCATCTTCGTTTGCAGCGACGCCAAAGGCCGCACGCTGAGCGGTGACCGCCCGCCCGCCGAGTGCGTCGGCGCGATACGCGAACTGCGTTCGGACGGCTCGGTGCGGCGCGTGATCGAGCCGCCGCTGACCCCGGAGCAGAAGGCCGCGCGTGCCGCCGAGGAGAAGCGCCAGCGCGAGGAAGCCGACCGGCAGCGCGCGCAGATGCGCAAGGACCTCGCGCTGCTCGAAACCTACGCGAGCGAAGAAGAGATCGAGAACGCGCGCGCGCGGGCGCTGGCCACGCGGCAGGCGCTGATCGAGCGCGCCACGCGCCGGCTCGAAGAGCACCAACGCGAGCGCAAGAAGCTCGACAACGAGGCCGAGTTCTACGCGAAACGCGAGATGCCCGACAAGCTCAAGCGCGCATTCGAAGGCAACGCCGCGCTGATTCGCAGCGAGGAGAAGATCATCGCCGACTCGCGCGCAGAGATGCAGCGCATCAACGAACGGTTCGACGCCGAACGAAAGCGCTGGCGCGAACTCGTCAGCGCCGGCGCGATGCCCGTGCAGCGCAGCTCGACCGCCCAGTAGTCGCGTTTTCGCACGGCCGCGGTGTGCGGCCCGCCGTCCGCGCGTTCGAGGCGACGCGCCGATGTGAGCAATTGCCAACGGCATGACCTCCGCCTGCAACCCGCCGTTCGGCCCACATGTCCCGCCTTTTGGGTCATCCCCGGTTGTTCGGTCGCGCATTGAATGGGACGATATCCCATCCAGGCCTGAACTTTGAATGGAGAACCACAATGCGCTGGAAGGTCACGTTCGGACGCACCCTGCTGGCCGCGGCAACCGCGGCGCTGATCGGCTGCGGCAGCGGCGATGGTTCAAGTGGCAGCGGAACGCTGCGCGTCGCGTTGACCGATGCGCCGGCTTGCGGCTTCGAGCACGTCTACATCACGGTCGAACGCGTGCGCGTGCACCGCAGCGACGCGGCTGGCCCAGGGGATGACGGCTGGCAGGATATCCAGCTCAATCCGCCCCGCCGCATCGACCTGCTCGCGCTGACCAACGGCGCCTTGGAAGAGCTCGGCAGCACGCCGCTGCCGGCAGGGCAGTACACGCAACTGCGGCTCGTGCTGCGGGCCAACGGTGCAGGCGCGCCGGCGAATTCGGTCGTTCCGGTCGGCGGCGTCGAGCGGCCGCTCGATACGCCGAGCGGTGTGCAAAGCGGCATCAAGCTGATCCATCCGTTTACGGTCCAGCCCGACCGGCTCGTGGACATCGTGCTCGACTTCGACGCGTGCCGTTCGGTCGTCGTGCGCGGCAACGGCACCTACGGACTGAAGCCGGTCATCGCGGTGCTGCCGCGCACCGTGGCGGAGATCGTGGGCAACGTCGATCCGGCGACGGCCGGCGTCGTCGTCAGCGCGCAGCACAACGGCAACGTCGTGCGCGCGACCACGCCGGACGCGACCGGCGCCTTCAGGCTCGCTTTCCTCGACCCGGCCGTTTCGCCCACGTACGACGTGGCGATCACCGCGCCGGGGCGGGCCACCGCCGTCGTGTCGGCCGTTCCGGTCGCGCCGCAGTCGTCGACCCGCATCAGCACGGACACCGCGCCGATCACCCTGCCCCCCTCGGCCACGCGCACCGCCAGCGGCACCGTGACGCCGGGGGCGGCCCAGCCCGCCGTGCGCGCGCTGCAGGCGATCGGTTCCTTGCCCAAGGTCGAGGTCGCGCACGTCAATGCAGACATGGCAGGCGGTTACACGCTGACGCTGCCGACGGCCGCGCCGCTGCTCGCTCACTACGCGACGCCGCTTCCGCTCACGTTTACGCCGCAGGCTGCAAGCGCAGCCAAGTACACGCTCGAAGCGTCCGCGGCCGGCTACGCGACGCAGGCCGCGGCGATCGATCTGACGTCGGCCGACGCGACGCAGGACTTCACGCTCGTCGTCGCGCCATAGACCGGATCCCCCACGGGCGCGCAGCGGCGCCAACGCCGCGGGCCGCTGCGTTCGAACCTGCGCTGGGGAAACGGAGCGTTCGATCAGCGTCCGGGATCGCGAACGCCCGACGGCGCTGTCCCGCCGCCGCTCGCCGGCGAGCGGGCGGCCGTTGGCTTGTCGACCCACGGCCGAACGCTCAGTCGCTTGCGCCGAGCTTGCGTCGCAGGATCTCGTTGACCTGCTGCGGGTTGGCCTTGCCGCGGGTCGCTTTCATGGCCTGGCCGACCAGCGCGTTGAACGCTTTTTCCTTGCCCGCGCGGAACTCGTCGACCGACTTCGCATTGGCGGCGAGCACTTCGTCGATCACTTTCTCGAGCGCGCCGGCGTCCGAGATCTGGCGCAGGCCGCGCGCCTCGATGATCTCGTCGGCGCTCGTGCCTTCGCCGCGCCACAGCGCGGCGAACACATCCTTGGCGGTCTTGTTGTTGATCGTGCCGTCGAGCACCCGGTTGATCAGTCCCGCGAGCTGCGCCGCCGACACCGGCGCGTCGTCGATCGCGATACCCGCTTCGTTCAGCGCAGCCGACACCTCGCCCATCACCCAGTTCGACGCCGCCTTCTTGTCGGCCACGGCGCGCGCGACGGCCTCGAAATAGGCTGCGAGCGACTTGCTCGCGGTCAGCGTCTGCGCGTCGTATTCGGGCAGGCCGTAGTCGCGCACGAACCGTTCGCGCATCGCGGCGGGCAGCTCAGGCATTGCGCGCGCCACCGCGTCGACCCATTCGCGCGAGACCTCCAGCGGCAGCAGATCCGGGTCGGGGAAGTAGCGATAGTCCATCGCCTCTTCCTTGCTGCGCATGCTGCGGGTTTCGTCGCGCTCGGGGTCGTACAGCCGCGTTTCCTGCACGACGGTGCCGCCGTCGTCGATCAGCTCGATCTGCCGCCGCACCTCATAGTCGATCGCGGCCTGCAGGAACCTGAAGCTGTTGAGGTTCTTGATCTCGCAGCGCGTGCCCAACCGCGTATCGCCCGCGCGGCGCACCGACACGTTGGCATCGCAGCGGAAGCTGCCTTCCTGCATGTTGCCGTCGCAGATGCCGAGCCATACGACCAGCGTATGCAGCGCCTTCGCGTACGCGACCGCTTCGGCGCTGGAGCGCAGGTCGGGTTCGGAAACGATCTCCAGCAGCGGCGTGCCCGCGCGGTTCAGATCGATCCCGCTCATGCCGTGATAGTCCTCGTGCAGGCTCTTGCCCGCGTCCTCCTCCAGGTGCGCGCGGGTCAGCCTGACGGTCTTGACGTACGGCGCGCCCTGCTTCGGCGTGACGACGAACGAGAGCGTGCCGCCCTGAACGATCGGCATCTCGTACTGGCTGATCTGGTAGCCCTTCGGCAGGTCGGGATAGAAGTAGTTCTTGCGCGCGAAGACGCTGCGGCTGGCGATCTTCGCGCCGATCGCGAGCCCGAACCTGATCGCATGTTCGACCGCGCCCTTGTTCAGCACCGGCAACGTGCCCGGCAGCGCCAGATCGATCGCGCACGCCTGCGTGTTCGGCGCGGCGCCGAACGCGGTGGCCGCTGCCGAGAAGATCTTGCTGCGGGTGGAAAGCTGCGCGTGCGTTTCCAGCCCGATCACCACTTCCCACCCAGTCATCGCCAGTCCTCCGTGGCCGCGGCTTCCGCGAGCAGGCGGCGCGCTTCGCGCTGCTCGTGCGCGGCCGCGTCCCACGCGATGCGCGCCAGCGCGGCATGCTCGCGCGCCTGCCCGGCGTCGCCGAGTTCCCCGAGCACCGACGCGAGGTTGCCATGCACGATCGCGCGAATCTCCGCCGGCGTGGCGTCGTCGAGCCGCGCCTGCGCGGCACGCGCCGCGGCGAGCGCCGCGTCCGCACGACCGATCTTCAGCAGACAAAGCGCACGATCGGCCAGCGCCACAGTGACTTCGACCAACCGGCCGTCGCGCTCGGCGCGCTCGAGGTTGGCTTCGTACAACGCGAGCGCCTCCGCGTAACGCTCCTGCAACATCAGCATTTCGGCGAGCATCAATTCGTCGAGCACGCGCGCGGGCGCCTCGCCGGCCTGTTCGCCGAACTCGATGCTTGTCTGCAGTCCGCCGATGGCGCGGCGCACCGCCGTCGGGTCCAACGTCCCGCGCGCCGCCGCCTGCCGCACCTGCGCCGCCTGCAGGCATGCGGTCCGGTGCAGCAGGCTCGCCATCGCGACGTCGTCGCCCATCTCGTCGACGGCGGCGCGCGCCTGCGCGAACAGGCGCGCCGCTTCGTCGAACTCGTTGGCATCCTGCAGCAGCGATCCGAGCGCGAGCGCGGCGCGGTAGCGCGACTCGGCGCCGGCCTCCGCGCCGGCGAGCACCGCGCGCGCATGGCGCGCCGCGCCGCGCACGTCGCCATCGCGCTGCAAGAAGATCGCGAGCGCAGATTCGCACTCGGCGACGAGCGCCGCGTTGCCGATTTCGCGAGCGCGCGCGAGCACTTCGCGCATCTGCGCGGTCGCCTCGGCGAAGCGCCGCGCGAAGTAGGTCTGGATCGCCGCGACGTACCCGAACCGCAGTCCGAGCCACTCCGGTAGCGCCTGCTGCGGCTCGCGGCGCGCGGCGGCGAGCGCTTCATGCGACTCGTCGTTGCGCGCGAGCCGCGTCAGCGCGACCGCGCGGTCCTGCAGCAGCCGCGCGCGCGTCGCGGCATCGCCGGCGGCGGCGAGTTCGCGATCGATGCGTTCGAGCAGTCGCGTGGACATCGCGCGGTGCTTCAGTAGCCTGCGGGCACGCGCCGATGCCAGTCGGTCGCGCGCTGGAACGCGTGCGCCACGCCGAGCAACTTCGCTTCCTCGAAGTGGTTCGCCATCAGCTGCAGCCCGACGGGGCGCCCTTTGGCGCCGAACCCGCACGGGATGCTCATGCTCGGTATCCCGGCGAGCGACCCCGGCACCGTATACAGGTCGGCGAGGTACATCGCGACCGGATCGGCGGCCTTTTCGCCGAAGCCGAACGCCACGCTGGTCGTCACCGGGCCCGCAATCACGTCGCATTGCGCGAACGCGCGCGCGAAGTCCTCGGCGATCAGGCGTCGCACCTGCATCGCCTTGATGAAGTACGCGTCGTAGTAGCCGTGGCTCAGGACGTAGGTGCCGATCAGGATGCGGCGTTTGGGCTCGGGGCCGAACCCTTCGGCGCGCGACTTCTTCATCATGTCGACGAGGTCCGTGTAGCGGGCCGCGCGGTGGCCGTAACGCACGCCGTCGAACCGCGCGAGGTTCGAACTCGCCTCGGCCGGCGCGATCACGTAGTACACGGGGATGCCGAGCTCGGCGTTCGGCAGCGAAATGTCGACGAGCCGCGCGCCGAGCCGTTCGTATTCGGCGAGCGCGGCGCGTACCGCCGCTTCCACGTCGGGCGCGAGCCCCGCGCCGAAAAACTCCTTCGGCACGCCGATTCGAAGCCCCGCCACACCGTCGCCGAGGCACCGCGTGTAGTCCTCGTGCGGCCGGTCGAGGCTCGTCGAGTCCTTCGGATCGAAGCCGAGCATCGCGTTGAACACCAGCGCGCAGTCCTCGGCCGAATGGGTCATCAGTCCGGCGGTATCGAGGCTGGAGGCGAACGCGATCATTCCCCAGCGCGACGGCCGTCCGTAGGTCGGTTTGGTGCCGGTCACGCCCGTGAACGCCGCCGGCTCGCGGATCGATCCGCCGGTGTCGGTCGCGGTGGCCACCGGCGCGATGCGCGCCGCGACCGCCGCCGACGAACCGCCGGACGAACCGCCCGGCACGGCGGAGGTATCCCACGGATTGAGCACGTTGCCGAAGGCGCTGTTTTCGTTGGACGAGCCCATCGCGAACTCGTCGCAGTTCAGCTTGCCCAGGCAGACCATGCCGGCGCGCTTCAGATTCTCGACGACCGTCGCGTCGAACGGGCTCATGTAGCCGGCCAGAATCTTCGACGACGCGGTGCTCGCCCACTCCTTCGTGACGAAGATGTCCTTGTGCGCCACCGGTACGCCGAGCAGCGCGCCGGTCTCGCCCCTCGCCCGTCGCGCATCGGCCGCGCGCGCCTGCGCCAGCGTGACTTCCGGCCGCACGTCGACGAACGCGTTCAGCGCGCGGTGCGCTTCGATGCGCGCCAGGAACAGCCGCGCCAGCTCGACCGCCGAAACCTTCTTGGCGTCGAGCAGCCGGGACAGCTCGGCGACCGACGCGTGCGCCAGTTCACTCATGCGCGGCCCCGCGCTGCGCCATCCGCGATGCGACGCTCATTCGATGACCTTCGGCACCAGGAACAGCCCGTCCTGCTGCTCCGGCGCGTTCTTCATGTTCTCGTCGCGGTCGACCTCCTCGGTCACGACGTCCTCGCGCAGACGCTGCTGGCCGCCGAGCGGATGCGCCATCGGCTCCACGCCGGTCGTATCGACCTGCCGCATCCGCTCGATCATCGCGAAGATGTCGTTCAACTGCGCCAGCGTGGCTTGCGCCTGCGCATCGTCGATTTCGATGCGCGCCAGATGCGCGATCCGGTGCACGTCGGCAAGTGACAGAGGCATCGTTGCTCGCAGTGGATCGCCGGTCGATGGCCAGCCGGAAGGATGACGCGCGACCGTGCAAAAACAAGGGCTTGCGCCCGATATCTGAGGGCTTTTGCCGTATTATCGCCGACTCGTGCGGGCTGCCGTCGGTCCGCTGGTTGGACAAGGATTGCGGGCGGGCCGATATGCGCAATCCTCAATCCGCAATCCGCCTCGCAAACGACACAATGTTCGGTTTTCTTCGCAGCTATTTTTCGAGCGATCTCGCGATCGATCTCGGCACCGCCAACACGCTGATCTACGTGCGCGGCAAGGGCATCGTGCTCGACGAGCCCTCGGTCGTGGCGATCAGCCACGAGGGCGGTCCCAGCGGCAAGCGCGCGATCCGCGCCGTCGGCCGCGAGGCCAAGCAGATGCTCGGCAAGGTGCCCGGCAACATCGAGGCGATCCGCCCGATGAAAGACGGCGTGATCGCCGACTTCACGGTGACCGAGCAGATGCTCAAGCAGTTCATCAAAATGGTCCATCCGTCGACGCTGCTCGCGCCGAGCCCGCGCATCATCATCTGCGTGCCTTGCGGTTCCACGCAGGTCGAACGGCGCGCGATCAAGGAGTCGGCGGAGGCGGCCGGTGCGAGCCAGGTGTTCCTGATCGAGGAGCCGATGGCCGCCGCGATCGGCGCGGGCCTGCCGGTGTCGGAGGCCTCGGGGTCGATGGTCGTCGATATCGGCGGCGGCACGACCGAGGTCGGCATCATTTCGTTGGGCGGCATGGTGTACTCGGGCTCGGTGCGCGTCGGCGGCGACAAGTTCGACGAGGCGATCATCAACTACATCCGCCGCAACTACGGCATGCTGATCGGCGAGCCGACCGCGGAGGCGATCAAGAAGGAGATCGGTTCAGCCTTCCCGGGCTCCGAGGTCCGCGAGATGGAGGTCAAGGGGCGCAATCTGTCCGAAGGCATTCCGCGCTCGTTCACGATCTCGAGCAACGAGATCCTGGAGGCGCTGACCGACCCGCTGAACCAGATCGTCAGCGCGGTGAAGATCGCGCTCGAGCAGACGCCGCCCGAACTGGGCGCGGACATCGCCGAGCGCGGCATGATGCTCACCGGCGGCGGTGCGCTGCTGCGCGACGTCGACCGTCTGCTGATGGAGGAAACGGGGCTGCCGGTGATCGTCGCCGAGGATCCGTTGACCTGTGTGGTTCGCGGCTGCGGCATCGCGCTGGAGCGCATGGACAAGATGGGCTCGATCTTCGCGCACGGGTGATGCGAGTCCGGAGTCGGCAGCGGGGCCAAGGCGCAGCCGCCCGAACCGCTCCCGCCTCCCGACGCCCGGCTCCCGATCCGGATGGAGTACGGTCCGCCACCGCTGTTCAATCAGGGCGTTTCGGCCCGGGCGCGGCTCGCGTTCTTCTCGTTCCTCGCGGTGGCACTGCTGGTCGTGGACTCGCGCGTCAAGGCGCTCGAGACGATCCGGCTCGGCGTCGGTGTGGTGCTGTATCCGATCCAGCAGGCGCTGCTCGTGCCGCGGGACCTGGCCGAACGTGTCGGCGACTACTTCACGACGGTGGCCAGTCTCACGCGCGAGAACGACTCGCTGAAGCGCGCGGCCCTCGAGCAGGCGCTGCTGCTGCAGCAGGCGCAGCATCTGGCTGCCGAGAACGCGCAACTGCGCCGGCTCGCCGGGCTGCGCGAGCGCCTCGGCGCGCGGGCGGTGATCGCACAGGTGTTGTACGAATCGCGCGACCGTTTCACCAGCAAGATCGTGCTGGACCGCGGCGCGCAGGACGGCATCGTGAGCGGCGGCCCGGTCATCGACGGCGTGGGCGTGGTCGGCCAGATCACGCGCGTGTTTCCGATGACCTCCGAAGTCACGCTGCTGACCGACAAGGACCAGGCGATCCCGGTTCAGATCCTGCGCAACGGCTTGCGCGGCGTGGCTTACGGCGGTGTGGACGCCGGTTCGCTCGAACTGCGTTTCATGCCGGCCAACGCCGACATCGTGCAGGGCGACCAGGTCGTCACCTCGGGGCTGGACGGCGTCTACCCGCCGGGGCTGCCGGTGGCGAGCGTGGCGCGCGTCGAGCGCAACGTGAAGGACCAGTTCGCGCGCGTCGTTCTCGCGCCGAGCGCGGGCGTGCACAGCTACACGCAGCTTCTCGTGCTGATCGTCGACGCGTCGAAGATGCCGCCGAAGCCCGCCCCCGAGGTCAAGCGGCCACAGCCGCGCGGAGCGAAGAAGTGAACCGCTTCGGGGCCTGGCTCGACCAGCTCGCGCGATCGTTCGCGCTGCGGCCGGCGCGCACCGCCCGCCCGGTCGAACTCGCCGGCGGGCGCGGCGCGTACCGGCCCAAGGTGCTGCTTCGTCCGGTCAATCCGGTGTTCATCTGGGTGTCGATCGTCGCGGCTTTCCTGCTGAACCTGCTGCCGTGGGGGCGGCTCGCGCTCGTGCCGGACTTCCTGGCGCTGGCGCTCGTCTTCTGGAACGTCCACCAGCCGCGCCGCGTCGGCATCGGCGCCGCGTTCGTCTTCGGCCTGCTGATGGACGTTCACAGCGGCGCGTTGTTCGGCGAACACGCGCTGGCGTACACGCTGCTGTCCTATGGTGCGATCTCGCTGCACCGGCGGATCCTATGGTTCCCGCTCGGCGCGCAGGCGCTGTACGTCGGACCGCTGCTGCTGCTGGCGCAGGTTGCGTCGCTGGGCGTGCGGCTGTGGGTCGGCGGCGGGTTGCCGGGCTGGGGCTACCTGCTCGAAAGCGCGATCGGCGCCGCGCTGTGGCCGGTGGCGAGCTACGTGCTGCTCGCGCCCCAGCGGCGGCCGATCGAGCGCGACGAAACGCGGCCTATTTGAAGGGAAAGATCGCGGATCGAGGATTTAGGATGCAGCAGATCCAGCGATGCGTGAGGCCTCTCGACCGGCCCGATCCGCCAAATCCTGAATCCTTCTTTGCGGCATGAAACACCTGCGCAACCCCGAACGCGAGATCCTGCACTTCCGTGCCCGGATCGTCGCGGCGTCGCTCGCCGTGCTGGCATGCCTGCTGGTGCTGGCCGGACGCTTCGTGTGGCTGCAGCTGTGGAAGCACGAAGACTTCCGTGCGCGCGCCGAGAGCAACCGCATCGCGGTCGTTCCGGTCACCGCCAACCGCGGGCTGATCAAGGATCGCAACGGCGTGATCATCGCGAAGAACTACGCCGGCTACACGCTGGAAATCGCCACGCGATACGTGCAGGAGCATCCGGGCGGCGCCAACGCGGTGATCGACGAGCTGGCCAAGGTGATCGACATCCAGCCGCGCGACCGGCGCCGCTTCAGGAAGCTGCAGGAAGAGCTGAAAGGCGCCGATTCGATTCCGATCCGCACGCGGCTCACCGACGACGAGGTCGCCAGGTTCGCGGCGCATCAGTATCGCTTCCCGGGCGTCGAGCTGAAGGCGCGGCTGTTCCGCCACTACCCGCTCGGCGAAGTCGGCTCGCACCTGATCGGCTACATCGGCCGCGTCTCCGCCGCCGACAAGGAACGGATCGCAACCTGGCCCGACGCCGCCGACTACGTCGGGACCGAGTACATCGGCAAGATCGGGCTCGAGCAGAGCTACGAGCGCGAGCTGCACGGCACGACCGGCTTCGAGGAGGTCGAAATCACCGCTGGCGGACGCGCCGTGCGCACGCTGTCGCGCACGCCGTCGATCCCCGGCAACGACCTGATCCTGTCGGTCGACATCCGGCTGCAGGAGATCGTCGAACGCGCGTTCGGCGACCGCAGGGGCGCGCTGATCGCGATCGAGCCGGCCACCGGCGACGTGCTCGCCTTCGTTTCCAAGCCGACCTTCGACCCGAACCTGTTCGTCGAGGGGATCGACCCGCTGAACTGGGAGGCGCTGAACGAGGACCCGGACAAGCCGTTGCTGAACCGCGCGTTGCGCGGCACGTATCCGATCGGCTCGACCTACAAGCCTTTCCTCGCGCTGGCGGCACTGGAGCTCGGCAAGCGCCGCCCCGAGCAGGTGATCTACGACCCGGGCTACTTCATGTTCGGCGGCCGTCGCTTCCGCGACAGCAACAAGGTGCCGCTGGGACCGGTCGACATGCACCGCTCGATCGTCAAGTCGAGCGACATCTACTACTACATGGTCGCCAACGACCTCGGCGTCGATGCGATCCACGATTTCATGAAGCCGTTCGGCTTCGGCCAGATCACCGGCATCGACGTCGAGGGCGAGCAGGCGGGTGTGCTGCCTTCGACCCAGTGGAAGGAGCGCCGGTTCAAGCAGAAGTGGTACGCGGGGGAGACGATCTCGATCGGTATCGGCCAGGGCTACAACGCCTTTACGCTGCTGCAACTCGCGCACGCGACCGCCAACCTGGCCAACCGCGGCGTCGTGATGAAGCCGCACCTGGTCAAACAGGTCGTCGACGCACGAACCGGCGAAAAGCGACCGACGGTGCCGAAGGAGAGCTACCGCATCCCGTTGAAACCGCAGCACCTCAAAACGGTCATCGACGCGATGGTCGACGTCAACGTCAACGGCACCGGACGCGCGGCCTTCCAGGGCGCGCCGTACAAGGTCGCCGGCAAGACCGGGACCGCGCAGGTCATCGGCATCAAGCAGAACGAGAAGTACGACGCGAATCGCGTCGACGAGCGGCATCGCGACCATTCGCTGTTCATCGCGTTCGCGCCGGCCGACGACCCGAAGATCGCGCTCGCAGTGATCGTCGAAAACGGCGGATTCGGCGCGGCCGTCGCCGCGCCGATCGCGCGCCAGGCCATCGACTACTACCTGCTCGGCAAGGTCCCCAACGCGCCTGCGCTGCCGCGGCAGCAGGGCGTGCCGCTCGATGCGGCCGGCAGGGCGGCCGAGGGAGGCGATTGAGATGGCAGCGCGGGCGCGTTCGTCAACCTTGCGCCTTGGGCGCGGCGCGCGCGCCGGGCGCAACGGGAGCCGCCGGTGACCGACGTCGCGCTCGGCCGACGCGTCGGCGAGTGGGCGCTGGCGCGCCTGGCGGTGTTCGACCCCGCGCTGCTGGCGATCGTCGCGAGCCTGGCGCTGATCGGGCTCGTGACGCTGTACTCGGCGGCCGCCGACTTTCCGTGGCGCTTCACGGACCAGCTTCGCAATCTGGCGATCGCCGGCGTGGTGATGTTCATCGCGGCGAGCATTTCGCCGTCCGCGTTGATGAAGCTCGCGGTGCCGGTGTACGCGGCCGGTGTGGCGCTGCTCGCCGGCGTGGAGGCGGCCGGCGTCACCGTCAAGGGCGCGACGCGCTGGCTCGACGTCGGTGTCGCGCGCATCCAGCCGTCGGAGATCATGAAGCTTGCGGTGCCGATGATGCTTGCGTGGTACTTCCACAGGCGCGAAGGCGCGGCGCGCACGATCGACTTCGTTGCCGCCGCGGCGATCGTCGCGGTGCCGGTCGCGCTCATCGTCAAGCAGCCCGATCTGGGCACCGCGTTGCTGGTGCTCGCCGCTGGCGCGTTCGTCATCTTCTTCGCCGGATTGCCGTGGAAATGGCTCGCCACGCTCGCGGTCGCCGGACTGGCGGCCCTGCCGTTGGCGTGGACGCTGATGCACGACTACCAGCGCGAGCGCATCCTGACGCTGATCGATCCGACGCAGGATCCGCTCGGCAAGGGCTTCCACACGCTGCAAGCGATGATCGCGATCGGCAGCGGCGGCGTGCTGGGCAAGGGCTGGATGCAGGGCACGCAGACGCACCTGGAATTCATTCCCGAGCGCACCAGCGACTTCATCTTCGCGGTGTACTCCGAGGAGTTCGGGCTGGTCGGCAACCTGGTGCTGATCGTTCTGTACTTCGCGCTCGTGATGCGCGCCCTGTCGATCGCGGGCAACGCCGCGGCGCCGTTCGGGCGGCTGCTGGCGGCGGCGATCGCGATGATCGTGTTCACCTACGCGTTCGTGAACATGGGCATGGTCAGCGGCATCCTGCCGGTGGTGGGCGTGCCGCTGCCCTTCATCAGCTACGGTGGCACCGCGCTCGTCACACTCGGCCTGGCCTGCGGCATGCTGATGAGCATCCACCGCGACCGCAAGCTGGTGCAGTCATGAGCGTCACGTCCCGATCGCGCGTCCCCGTACGTCGCGCCGGCGCGCTCGCCGCCGGCGTGATGCTGGCGGCCTGCGCGCGGCCGCTTCCGCCGGATACGAGCGCGCCGCTTCCGCTGCGCACGTCCGACGTCGTTCACGCGCCGGCGTATCGCGACCCCGCGCCCGCGGCAGCGGCGGCGACCGAACCGGCAGCCGTCGCCGCTGCCGTCGAAGTTCCCGCGCCACAGCCGGCACCGGCGCCACTGGCTGCCGCGGAAGCGGTGCCGCCATCGATGGCGGCTCGACCGCCCGCCGAGTCTCCAGCGCCGCGGCCGACCGAAGCGGCGCCGGCGGCGCACCCATCGCAATCGGCTGGCGGCGCCCCGGCGCCGGGGCCGGCGTCCACGCCCGGACGGTGGTCCGTGCAGGTCGGCGTCTTCGCGGTGCCCGCCAATGCGCAGGCCGTGCGTTCGCGCGTCGCGCAGCGTCTGGCACAAGCGGGCCTCGGCGTCGAGCCGCGCGTCGAGCGCATCGGCGACCGCGAGCACGTGCTCGTCGGCGAGCTGCCCGACCGGGCGTCGGCGCAGGCGCTCGCCGCGCGACTGCGGCAGTTGCTCGGCCAGGACGTCGTGATCCTGCGGCGTTGAGACGGCCGTGGTGCCACAAAACCCGTTGCATCGTCTGTGCCTTGGGCTGTGCGCGCTTGCGCTCGCCGCGTGCTCGACCGCGCCGAGCAAGCGCGCCGGCGGCTTCTATCAGGACGACGGTCCGCCCGAGCGCGCGCCGGCGGATCTGGCAGCCACACCCGACGCGGTGCCGCGCGTCGAGCCGTTCCATCCGTACGCGAACCGCCCGTACGCAGCGCTGGGCCGCAATTTCACGCCGATCACCGACGACCGTCCGTTCCGCCAGCGCGGGCTCGCGTCGTGGTACGGGCGGCAATTCCACGGCAATCGCACGGCGAGCGGCGAGCGCTACGACATGTTCGCGATGACCGCCGCGCATCCGACGCTGCCGATCCCGAGCTACGCGCGCGTGACCAACGTGCGCACCGGCGCATCCGCGATCGTCCGCGTCAACGACCGCGGACCGTTCAAACCCGATCGCGTGATCGATCTGTCGTATGCGGCCGCCGTCAAGCTCGGCATCGCTGCGACCGGCACCGGCGAAGTCGAAGTCGTGCGACTGACCTTCGCCGACATCCGCGCTGGCCGATACGAAACCGCGGCGCTGCCGCCGGCTGCTCCACGCGAACCGCCGGCGGCGCTGCGGCAGGTTGAGGCAGCAGCCGCCGCACCGGGCTTCGCTTCCGCCGCCGACGCAGCGGGCCCGTGGTCGGTTCAGCTCGGTGCGTTTTCGATCGGCGGCAACGCCGAAGCGCTGCGCGAGCGCGTCGCGGTGATGCTCGAACAGAGCGCGGCCGACCTCGCCGCGGCGGAGCGCACGCCGCGCGTGGTGCGCGAAGGCGGCGTCTTCCGCGTGCTGATCGGTGCGCTGCCCGATCGCATGTCGGCGCAGTCGCTCGCCGAGCGAATCGAACGGCTGCTCGGGCGGGAGACCGCGCTGTACCTGCGGCCTTGAGCGGACCACCCGCGCGCGCCGGGTTCGCGAACGTGCAGGGTCTTTGCGCGCTTTCGGCGCAGACGCTCGGCTATTCTTGGCCTCGTTGACGTTCCGTATGAAGGCGCGCCATGAACCTCGCCGACCTGAAGAATTTCGTCGACCGCAAGTGGGACACCGATCTGGTGCCGCGGCTCGTCGATTACGTCAAGGTGCCGGCGAAGTCGCCGGCGTTCGACGCCGACTGGGCCGCGCATGGTCACCTGCGGAAGGTGATCAAGGACGCCGAAGCGTGGTGCCGCGCGCAGCCGATCGAAGGCATGAAGATCGAGATCGTCGCGATCGAAGGCCGCACGCCGTGCCTGTTCTTCGACGTGCCCGCCACCGGCGGGCGCGGCAACGATCGCACGGTGCTGTTCTACGGGCATCTGGACAAGCAGCCGGAGATGACCGGCTGGCGCGACGACCTCGGCCCGTGGAAGCCGGTGATCGAAGGCGATCTGCTGTACGGGCGCGGCGCGGCCGACGACGGCTACGCGATCTACGCCGCGATCGCCGCGATCGCCGCGCTCGATGCGCAGCGCGTCGCGCGGCCTCGCTGCGTCGGGATCATCGAAACCTGCGAGGAAAGCGGCAGCTTCGACCTGCCCGCTTATCTCGAACTGCTCGCGCCGCGGTTCGGCGGCGTCGCGCTGGTGGCGGGGCTGGACTCGGGCTGCGGCAACTACGAGCAACTGTGGGTCACGACCTCGCTGCGCGGGTTGATCGGCGGCGTGCTCACGGTCGAGGTGCTGACCGAGGGCGTTCATTCGGGCAACGCCAGCGGCATCGTGCCGTCGTCGATGCGCATCGCGCGCCGCCTGCTCGACCGCATCGATGACTCGGCGACCGGCCGCGTGCTCCCGCCCGCGTTTCACGCCGAGATTCCCGCCGACCGCCTGCAGCAGGCGCGTGCGGCGGCGGCGATCCTCGGCGATCAGGTGTGGAAGCAGTTTCCGTGGGTCGGCTGCAATCACGGGCCGGACGCGAACGCGCACGCGATGCCGACGACGACCGACCCGGTCGAAGGCATTCTTGCCCGCACCTGGCGGCCGGCGCTCGCGGTCACCGGCGCGGTGGGCTTTCCGGGCCTCGATTCGGCGGGCAACGTGCTGCGGCCGAAGACCGCGTTCAAGCTGTCGCTGCGGCTGCCGCCGACCGTCGACGCGGAGCGCGCCACGCAGGTGCTGAAGAAGCTGCTCGAAAGCGATCCGCCGTACAACGCGCGCGTCACGTTCGAGGCGGAGCGCGGCGCCACCGGGTGGAATGCGCCGCCCGCCGCACCGTGGCTCGCGCGCGCCGCCGACGAAGCGTCGCGCTTCGCATTCGGCCGCGACGCCGCGTGGATGGGCGAGGGCGGCACGATCCCGTTCATGGGCATGCTCGGTGCAAAATTCCCGCAAGCGCAGTTCCTGATCACCGGCGTGCTCGGCCCGAAGAGCAACGCGCACGGGCCCAACGAGTTCCTGCACATCGCGTACGCGAAGCGGCTGACGGCGGCGCTGGCGCGCGTCATCGCGGATCTGCCTTGCTGAGCCGCGCGCGGGGCAAGGGCCACGATGGCTGAATCGGCGCTGCTGGCGCGCCTGGGCGCATTGGCGCGCAGGCGCCCCCTCGAGCTGGGCGTCGGGCTGCTCGCCGCGGCGCTGCTCGGCGTATGGGTCTATGCCGGCGTGCGCAATGCGCTGGTCGAACTGGCTGCGGCGAACCTGCGCTCGCTGGTGGCGAGCCAAGTCACGACGACCGAGACCTGGATCGTCGAGAAGCGCCTGAACGTCCAGCGCTGGGCATCGGATCCGCGCGTCGTCGCCGCCGCAGAAGAACTGCTCGACGACTTCGAGCGCGGCGGCGCGGCGGCGCGCGCCTGCCGCGGCCAGCCCGGTGCGCGCCTGCTCGCGACGGTCGACCTGCTGCGACAGGAAGAGATCGCGGCGGCCGTGCATCTGATCGGCCGCAACGGCCGCGTGCTGGCCGCGCGCGATGCGCTCAAATGCGGCCATGCGCTCGACGACCGGCGCCGCGCGGTGTTCGAACCGGTGTTCGCCGGCGCTACGCGCTTCACCGGTCCACTCGACGAGGCCGAGCGCATCGGCGTGGCCAGTGTCGAGCGGCGCAATGCGCCCAGGGTGTGGGTCGCCGCGCCGGTGCGCGACGCGCAGGGTGCGGTGATCGCGGTGCTGGACATCGGCAAGCCCGCGAGCGAGCGGTTCTCGGTGCTGTTTGAAGCCGCGCGGCCCGGCGACACCGGCGAGATCTACGCGTTCGACGCCCAGGGCCGCCTGCTCACGGAAAGCCGCTTCCGCAGCGTGCTCGAAGAACGGGGGCTCGTGCGTCGCGGCGAATCGACGATCCTGCGCATTGCGCTGGACGATCCGCACCCGCCGGTCGGGCAGGCCCGGCGCACCCGCCTGATCGAGCAGGCGCTTGCGGCGGCGGGCCGGCCCGACGCGGCGCGCACGGGCGAGCTGCTGCAGCCGTACGAGAACTATCTCGGCAGAACCGTCGTCGGCGCGTGGCGCTGGCTCGACGACTTCGGCTTCGGCATCGCGGTCGAGGTCGCCGAGACCGAGGCGTTCGCGCCGCTGCTGCGGCTCGAACGCGCTTTCCTGGTGCTGGGGCTCGCGATCGGCGGCGCGGTGTTCGGGCTGGTCGTGGCGCTGCTGCGCATCCACCGCATGGAGGTCGAAACGCAGGAAGCCAAACGCGTCGGCAACTACGAGCTGCTCGAGGAGATCGGTGCCGGCGGGATGGCGCGCGTGTACCGCGCGCGGCACCGGCTGCTGAAGCGGCCGACCGCGGTCAAGATCATCGAGCTGGCGCAGGCCAACGACGAGGCGCTCGCGCGCTTCGACCGCGAAGTGCGGCTGGCGAGCCAGTTGATGCACCCGAACACGATCGAGATCTACGACTACGGCCGCACGCCCGAAGGCCAGCCGTTTTACGCGATGGAGTTCCTCGACGGGCTCACGCTGCAGCAGATCGTCGAGACGCACGGGCCGATGAACGCCGCGCGCGCCGCGCACGTGCTGCGCGGGATCGCCGGTTCGCTGTCGGAGGCGCACGAGCGCGGCCTGGTCCATCGCGACATCAAGCCGGCGAACGTGATGCTGTGCCGGCGCGGAGGCGAACACGACGTCGTCAAGGTGCTCGACTTCGGGCTGGTCAAGGACACGCGCACCGAGGCCACGCGCGACCTGACGCGCGCGTTGCGCGTGCTGGGCACGCCGGCCTACATGGCGCCGGAGCGCATCGAGCGGCCCGAAGCGGCTGGGCACCGCTCCGATCTGTACGCGCTTGGCGCCGTGGGCTTCTTTCTGCTCGCCGGGCGGCCTCCGTTTCACGCCGATTCGGGCTTGGCGCTCGCCTACCAGGTCGTCCATACGCCGGCGCCGCGCGTCAGCAGCGTGGCGCCGATGCCCGTTCCGCCCTCGCTCGACGCGCTGATCACGCGCTGCCTGGAGAAGTCGCCGGAACGCCGGCCGCCGTCGGCTGCCGCGGTGATCGAGGCGCTCGACGCGCTGCTCGTCCAGGTGCCGTGGACCAACGTTGCTGCACGCCGCTGGTGGGACGTGCACGTTCACGGCGCTGAGCCGGCCGCAGCCGTCCCGACTCATTAACCGATCGGCGTGAGCGCGGCGCCCGGTCCGGCGCCGGCGCGCCCGTAGACTGGCCTTCTGCCAATCGACACTCGGAACGGACGCGGATGAAACTCGGAACCCTCGTTGCGGCGGCGGCCGTCGCGGCAATGGCGCTGGCCGGCTGCGCCAACATGACCGAAACACAAAAGGGCACGGCGACCGGCGCCGGCATCGGGGCTGCGGCGGGAGCGGTGATCGGCGCTGCTACCGCGGGCGGCAACCGCGGCCGCAGTGCGACCACCGGTGCCGCGGTCGGCGCCGCGGTCGGCGCGATCGGCGGCTACGTGTGGAGCAAGAAGATGGAGGAGCAGCGGCAGAAGATGGAGCAGGCTTCGCGCGGCACCGGCATCGACGTGACGCGCACGGCCGACAACCGGCTGAAACTCAACATCCCGGCCGACGCCGGCTTCGACGTGAACCGCGCCGAGATCAAGCCTGCGCTCGCGAGCGTGCTCGACCGCTTCGCAGCGGCGATGAACGAGCATCCGGTGACGACGATCCAGATCGTCGGCCACACCGATTCGACAGGGACCGACGCGGTCAACAACCCGCTGTCGGTTGCGCGCGCGCAGGCCACGCGCGACCGGCTCGTCGCGCGCGGCGTCGCTGCGCAGCGCATCGCGATCGAGGGACGCGGCGAACGCGAACCGATCGCGAGCAACGACACCGAAGCCGGACGCGCGCAGAATCGTCGCGTCGAGATCTACATCGCCGAGGCGGCGCCGGCGCAGTAAGCGTGTGCCGCCGACCCGGCCGACGGGGCGCGGGTGTCGTCGCCATCGCATGCACGCGCTGCCACACTCAACTGCCGCGCAGCGCGGTGAGCTCGCGGTAGAGCAGTTCGCGCGGAAGCCCCGTCGCCCTGGCCGCGACCGCGGCGGCGCGGGCGGCGGGCAATTCCTCGGCGAGCGCGGCGAGCCAGCGGCGCGTCGTCTCGTCGATCGCGGCGGCGGGCGGCGAGTCCTGCGGCCCGATCCGGCGCGGGTCGATCACGATCGCGTATTCGCCGCGCGCGGGCTGGCGCTCGGCCCACGCGGGCAGATCGCGTGCGGCGAGCGCGGCGACCGTCTCGAACTTCTTGGTCAGCTCGCGCGCGACGACGACGCGCCGATCCGGCTCGAGCGCGGCGGCAAGTTCGCGCGCGGTGTCGGCGAAGCGGTGCGGCGCCTCGAACAGCACGCACGCCGCCGTACTGGCGGCGATCGCGCGCAAACGTTCGGCGCGCCTGTTCGCGCCCGCCGGCAGGAAACCGACGAAGCGCACTTCGTCGGCGTCCACACCGGCGGCGCTGGCGGCGGCGGTCAGGCTGCTCGCCCCGGGGATCGGCACGACGCGCAAGCCCGCGTCGAGCACCGCGCGCACGATGCGCGCGCCGGGATCCGAGATGGCCGGTGTGCCCGCATCGGTCACCAGCGCGATGCGTTCGCCCGCGCGCAGCCGCTCGACGATCCGCTGCGCGGCCGCGCGCTCGTTGTGCTCGTGCGCGGCGACGAGCCGCGCGGCGATGCCGTAGCGCTCGAGCAGCGCGCGCGTCGTGCGCGTGTCTTCGGCCGCGATCGCGTCGACGTGCGATAGCACCCACCACGCGCGCACCGTCATGTCGGCCATGTTTCCGATCGGTGTGGCGACTACATACAATGCGCCGATGGGAAACGCCTGCGCCGCGACGCCACTGGCTTCGACCAACCCCTCGGGGAGACGCCCGTTGTTCGATTTCATCGTCAAAGCCGCAAGCTCCCTGGCACGGCGCCATACCGCGTCGCTTGCGGCGTGCGCCTCGCTCGCATTGTCCTCGTGCGTGCAGGTGCCGACAACGCAGTCGCCGCCCGCGCCGGTGGCGCAGACGCCGGCCGGCGCATCGCCGCCCGCGCCGGTCGTCGAAGCGCAAACGCCTGCGCCGGACGTACAAGCGGCGACGGTGCCGCAACCGGGCGCAAGCGCCGCGGCGCCGCTGCCGCCGCCGAAGCCGCCGACGATCGCGCTGATACTGCCCGCGCAGACGACGCCGTTCGCGCGCGCCGCCGAGGCGGTGCGTCAGGGGTTCTTCGCGGCACAGTCGGTTTCCGGCACGGGTGCGACGATCCAGCTCGTGGAACTCGAAGACGCCGGACCCGTGCAGCTCGGCGCCGCGCTGAAGAGCGCGCGCGACCGCGGCGCCGACATCGCGGTCGGGCCGCTGACGCGCGACGCGGTCAACGCGCTCGGCAGCGGCCGCGTCGCCGCGCCGCTGCCGCTGGTCACGCTGAACCTGCCCGAAAGCGACGTCGGGCTCGCGCCGCACGTGCTCGCCTTCGGCGTTTCGATCGAACAGGAAGCGCGGCAGATCGTCGCGGTGGCGATGCGCGAAGTGCCGATGCCGCCGCCGGTCGGTGCGCCGCCGGCCGCGCCGCGCTTCATGGTCGTCGTCGGCGAGTCGCCGCTGGCGCGCCGCATGGGCAATGCGTTCCGCGAGGCGCTGCGCGAAGCGGGGCAGGCCGCGACGGTTCATCCGATGCGCGTCACCTACGACACGCTGCAGGCGCTGGCGGACGCGGTCGCCGCCGCCCGGCTCGACGCGGTCTTCCTTGCGCTCGAAGCGCGCGATGCCGCCGCGGTGCGTCCGCGCCTGCCGCCGCAGTTGCGGCTGTACGCGACCTCGCAGGTCAACCTCGGCGGCGCCGAAGCCGCGCTGCTCGCGCCCGAGCTGGAAGGCGTGAACTTCGTCGACATGCCCTGGCTGCTCGAGCCGGATCACCTCGCGGTGGTCGTGCATCCGAAGCCCGAGCAGGCGCTGTCGGGCGAGCTGCAGCGGCTGTATGCGCTCGGCATCGACGCGTTTCGCCTGGCGATCGAATGGGTGCAGGGCCGGCGCAGCTTCGGACTGGATGGCGTCACCGGCGCGCTCGGTGTGGACCGCGACCGCAGCGCGCGCGTGCAACGCGTGCCCACGCTCGCGGTTTTCCGCAACGGCAAGGTCGAGCGCCGCGGGCTGGCGCGATGAGCGCGCCATGAGGGTGCGGCGTTGAAGGCGATTCGAACGAGCGGCGTTCGCACGCCCAAGCAGCGCGCCGGCGACGCGGCCGAGCAGGCCGCGTGCGCGCATCTGGCCGCGAACGGCTGCCGCATCGTGGCGCGCAACGTGCGCTATCGCGAGGGCGAGCTGGACGTGGTCGCACTCGACGGCGGCGTGCTCGCCTTCGTCGAGGTGCGGCTGCGCACCGGCGCGCGCTTCGGCGGGGCCGGTGCGAGTGTGGACGCTTTCAAGCGCAGGCGCCTGGTGCGAGCGGCACAGCACTATCTCGTCGAGCGCTACGGCGCGGGCAAGAAGCTGCCGCCGTGCCGCTTCGACGTGATCGCCGTCGATGCGAACGGCGTCACCGAATGGATCCGCGACGCGTTCGGCGCGGAAGGGTGAGGTGAGGATCGGGCGCTCGGGCTCGGCGGGATCGCGCACGCGGACCCGTGCGAACCCCGAGCTTGTCGAACGGCGCAAAACCAGGAGGGCTGACGTGAAGCAACCGAGCATCAAACGATGGACGCTGCGTTGCGCGGCGGCGGGTGCCGCAGCGCTCGTGATCGCCGGCTGCGCCCCTCTCATCGTCGGCGGCGCGATGGTCGGCGGCGCGATCGTCGCGTCGGATCGCAGGTCGGTCGGCATCCAGCTCGAGGACGAGGCGATCGAACGGCGGATCAATCGCGCGCTGCTCGAGCGATTCGAGCGCGGCACGATCAACGTCAACGTCACCAGCTACAACCGCAAGGTGCTGCTGACCGGCGAAGTGCCGAGCGCGGAAGCGAAAGCCGAGGTCGAGCGGATCGCCGCCGGCACCGAGAACGTGCGCGCGGTGCTCAACGAGCTGGGTGTGGGCCAGCTTTCGAGCATCGGCTCGCGCGCGAAAGACACCGCGATCTCGGGCAAGGTGCGCGCCGCCTTCCTCGAGTCGAAGAAGGTCGAGGGCGGCGCGATCAAGGTCACGACCGAGCGCGCGATCGTCTATCTGCTGGGCCGCGTGACGCCGGCCGAAGGCGACGCCGCCGCGCAGATCGCGGCGCGCGTCTCCGACGTGCTCGGCGTGGTCAAGGCGTTCGACTACATCACCGAGCAGGAACTCGAGGAACTGCGCGGCAGGCCGGCGCCGCCGCAGGCGCAGCGCAGGTAGCGCCGGTGGCTGCCGTTGTTCGCCGACTGCGGGCGCCCCGTCGCCACGCCGAGCGCCGCGAACGGCCGACAGGGCGCAGCGCAAAGCCGCGTTCAGGCCGCCATGCGGCAGCGCTTTCGCCGCGATCACGGCGGTTGCGTCCGGGGGCCATTGCCTTATAGTCCGCGCGCCCCCGGACCTGATCCGGGGGACGGACCGTCCGGCAGCGCTGCGGCTGGCGCGCGGTCCGGCGGCCGTTCTCACCAACTGGAGGTCGGGACATGGGTTGGATCGTCTTCTTCGGTCTGATCGCGCTGGTCGTTTTCTGGGCGATCGGCGCGTACAACCGGCTGGTCAACCTGCGCAACCGCTTTCGCAACGCCTTCGCGCAGATCGACGTGCAGTTGAAGCGCCGCTACGACCTGATCCCCAACCTGGTCGAGACCGCCCGCGCCTACATGAAACACGAGCGCGAGACGCTCGAAGCGGTCATCCGTGCGCGCAACACGGCGGTCAGCGCCAACGCCGCCGCCGCCGCAGACCCGGCGTCGCCCACTGCGATCCAGGGGCTGATGGCCGCGGAAGGCGCGTTGACCGGTGCGCTCGGCAAGCTGTTCGCGCTCGCCGAGGCGTACCCGGACCTGAAGGCCAATCAGAACATGATGCAGTTGTCGGAAGAGCTGACGGGCACCGAGAACAAGATCTCGTTCGCGCGCCAGGCGTTCAACGACGCGGTGATGACCTACAACACCGCGGTCGAGCAGTTCCCGTCGAACGTGATCGCGAACTTCTTCTCCTTCAAGCCCGCAGAGCTGCTGCAGGCGACCGAATCGCCCGAGGAGAAGAAGGCGGTGAAGGTCCAGTTCTGAATCGGCCGTCGGGCCCCGGCCGTCGGCCGCGTGCCGCGCAGCGCGCGCGGCACATGGCGTGACGGCCGCCGGCCGACGGCGCACGGCCGACCGCGGTGGACTTCTTCGAACAGCAGGAACTCGCGCGCCGCACGAGCACGCGTCTCGTCGTGCTGTTCGTGCTCGCGGTGATCGGCGTGGTGATCGCGGTCAACGTGGTCGCCTCGTTCATCTATCTCGGCTTCGTCGAGAACGCGAGCTACTTCGTCGGCCGGCGCGGGCTGCCGGCGGGCTTCTACGCGACCAACACGCTGGTGACGCTCGCGCTGATCGGCGGCGGCACCTGGTGGGAGATCGAGCGGCTGCGCGCCGGCGGCGACGCGGTCGCGGCGATGGTCGGCGCGCGGCCGGTCGATCCCTCGACCGGCGACCTGCTCGAACGCAGGCTCGTCAACGTCGTCGAGGAAATGGCGCTCGCCGCCGGCGTGGCCGTGCCCAAGGTCTATCTGATGGACAACGAGTCGTCGATCAACGCGTTCGCCGCCGGGCATTCGGTCAACGACGCGGTGATCGCGGTCACGCGCGGCGCGCTCACAAGGCTGACGCGCGACGAGTTGCAGGGCGTCATCGGCCACGAGTTCAGCCACATCCTGAATGGCGACATGCGGCTGAACCTGCGGTTGATCGGCGTGCTGTTCGGGCTGCTGATGATCTCGATGTTCGGCCGCTTTCTGATGGAGATGAGCCGCGGCAGCCGCAACAGCCGGGGCGGCGCCGGCGGGCTCATGCTGGCCGGCCTGGCGCTGTGGATCGTCGGCTACGTCGGCGTGTTCTTCGGGCGGCTGATCAAGTCCGCGGTGTCGCGCCAGCGCGAATACCTGGCGGATGCGTCGGCGGTGCAGTTCACGCGCAATCCGGACGGAATCGGTGGCGCGCTGCGCAAGATCGGGGGGCTGACGCAGGAAACGGGGCTCGGCTCGACGATCGAGCACCCGAACGCGGAGACGCTGTCGCATCTTTTTCTCGGCGCCGCGCGGCGCAACTTCGCGAGCGGGCTGTTTTCCACGCATCCGCCGCTGGCGGACCGCATCAAACGCATCTACGGCCGTCCGCTCGACTTCCTGCCCGCGCCCGAGCAGCCGCTCGCGCTGGCGATGAGCGGGTCCGCAGCGACGGCGAGCGCCGCGCCGTTGCCGCCGATCGATTTCACGCCCGCGGCCGCGCCGCGCCCGATCGACCCCGCGGCAAGCCCGCTCGCCGCGCTGGTCGGCGGCGCGCACGCCGCGGTCGAGCGCGTGCCGATGTCGATCGGCACGGTCGAGTCCAGCGTATCCGCGGCCACGCAGGGCGCCGGCGCGCATCCGGCGGCCGCGCTGCTCGACGCCGCGCGGCTCGATTCGACCAGCGCGCAACTGCTCGTGCTGGGCATGCTCGTCGACAAGGACCGCGACCTCGCCGCGCAGCAGCGCCAGAGCATCGTCGAGGCGCTGGGTAGCGTGGCGCTCGCTCAGGTCGATCGCTTTCACGCGGCCGTGCAGCAACTGCCGCCCGGCGCGCGACTACCGCTGCTCGACCGCGTGATGCCGACGCTGCGCAAGCTGCCGGCCGATGCGGCCGCGCGACTGCTGCGGCTCGCGCACGGGCTGATCGTCGCCGACGGCCGCATCACGCTCGCCGAATTCCTGCTGTTCACGGTGCTCAGGCGCCGCCTCGGCCCCGACGCGCACCGCGCGGTGCCGGTGCGGTACGCGAACGTCGCGCAGCTCGCGCCCGAGGCGGCGCTGGTGCTGTCGCTGGTGGCCAGCGTGAGGCTGCCCGACGCGCCCGAGCGCGCGTTCAACGCCGGATTGCTGCTGCTGCCGGGCGTGGACGCGACGCTCGTGCCTGCGGAACGCATCGAGCTCGATGCGGTGAGCCGTGCGCTGGACAGGCTGAACCAGCTCGCGCCGCTCGCCAAGCCCGCGTTCATCAAGGCCTGCACCGCCGCCGCCTTCGTCGACGGCGCGACCCACTGGAAAGCCGCGAGCTGCCTGCGCACGATCTGCGCCGCCCTCGACGCGCCGCTTCCGCCGCAGCTCGGCGCGCAACGCGAAGACGCCGGCGCAGCCTGAGCGCCGCGCTATGCCGTGGGCAGCGGATTCGCCCGAGAAGTGAACGACTTCGAATCCGCAACGCTCGCAAGCTGCGAGCATTTTCGCGAAGCCAAGAGCGGTCAACTGCCGGATTGATTGAGACTTACGCAAGCTCGTGACACGAAGAGCCCACAAGTTCGCGTCGCCCGTTGGGACGCCGGTTCCGTCATCCCGGGCAACGCGAGGGATCCCGGCGTTGCAAGGGGCGAGAATCCCCGCCTTGGGC
>Ga0272446_1000776_pt1 | contig 48552 bp, 45 predicted proteins | sample YNPCB0061_FD_194587 | JGI IMG/M metagenome (GOLD analysis project Ga0272446, IMG submission 194587) | Hot spring microbial mat communities from Yellowstone National Park, WY, United States - YNP-CB-006-1 | ecosystem: Environmental > Aquatic > Thermal springs > Hot (42-90C) > Sediment | place...
TATTATGAGTCGCAAAACGAACGCTCTAACGATTGACTAAGTCCCTCAATTTAATTTCAGTGAGTTTTCTTTTGGAATCCAAAGGAAAATCGGCTTTCTGATACCAGTCGTAGTAACCGGGTTCTGTTTTAAGCACTTCTGTTACCAATTTGCCTTTGTGTTTTCCGATATTGAAAACTTCTTCTCCTTTTTCGTTGAAGGTCATTGTGCCTGCAAAATCAACAATTTTTTCAGCAGTAATTTTATGCAACATCTCCATATCGTTGATGACAGGTTCGTATTCCTTTCCGCTTTTATCTTTTATTTTTACTCCCTGATAACGCATAATTTGTGATTGCAAGACCTCAAAAGTAGCTATTGTATCGGCTTCGGCAGAGTGGGCATCTTCTAAACTTTTATCACAATAAAAACGATAGGCTGCACTTAGGTTGCGAGGCTCCATCAGATGGAAAATCCTCTGAGCATCTACCAAGCGTCTGTTGTTCATCGAAAAATCTACTCCACTTCTCAAAAATTCTTCTACAAGCATAGGTACATCAAACCTAATGATATTGAAGCCTGCTAAATCTGCTCCTTCCAAAAAATTAGCTAATTCTTTGGCTATCTGTTTAAACGTAGGGGCATCTTGTACATCTTCGTCGTAGATACCGTGTATCAGACTGCTTTCCAAAGGGATAGGCATCTGTGGATTGACCTTTCTGGCTTGCATTTCCTTATTGCCATTAGGCATTACTTTCAAGAAAGCAAATTCTACGATTCTATCTTTGGCTATGTTTGTTCCTGTGGTTTCTAAATCAAAGAAAACTAAGGGCTTTTTTAGGTTTAGCACTTTTTTATGAATTATGAATTATGAGTTATGAGTTATGAGTTATGAGTTATGAATTATGAGTTATAGTCGCTGAGCGAAGCCGAAGCGTACATTATGAGTATCTTTTATTGTTATCTAAACCTTCTGTTTCACAATTTCTTCTGCTATACTTTTCAGAGGCAAGTTATCAAAATTTCCTGAACTCATCAAGAGTAAATTTGCATCAGTATAATTTTGAGCCTGTAAAAAAGTTTGGAGTTTTTGGCTATCATCAAACACTTGTAAATTATTTTTAGCAAAACCTTCTCTGATGTCTTCGGTAGTAATAGGGGGTAGCTTTTTGTGGGCAAGCGTATGAGGGTTAAAATACACGATTGCCAAATCCGAAGCATTAAGCGTATCTCTGTAATATGGTAAAAAACTTTTATTCAAACTGCTGAAAGTGTGTAGCTCTAAGCACGCTATCAGTTTGCGGTCGGGATAGAGGCTTTTTACGGCTTTGGTGGTAGCTTTTACTTTGGAGGGGGCGTGAGCAAAGTCTTTGAAAATGTGAGTACGATTATTTTGAGCAAGCGTTTCTAAACGATTTGCCGCACCCTTAAAACTGCGTATAGCTTCATAAAATTTACTTTCGTTGATATAGATTTTCTCACAAACAGCTTTTGCCCCACTGATATTTTTCATATTATGCTCACCAATTACCTGTACAGGGATTTCTTGCTTATCTTTGGTTATCAGGAAAAACTTGCCATCAATAACTTTATAGGGGTGTGCCTGATAAGGGACATTAGCGACATCGGGGCGTTCTTTTTCGCACAAAAAATTTGCCATATAGTCGTCGCTATCGTAGATTAAAGCTCCGCCTTTAGGCGTTGCATCAGCAAATTTTTCAAACTGCCTCACGTAGTCATTTTCGGTTTCATATACGTTGATATGGTCCCAAGCTACGCCACTCACTAATCCGATATGATGCTTGTAGTAAGAAAATTTAGGTTTGGGGGCAGTTGGTGCGGCAGGGTATTCGTCGCCCTCAATCACGATAAGGGGGGCATCATCAGAAAGTTTTACCATAACATCAAAACCTTCTACTTTTGCTCCCACCAGATAGTCAAATTTGCGTTTATGATATGCCAAAACGTGCATAATCATAGCCGTAATGGTAGTTTTGCCGTGGCTTCCAGCAATGACTACCCTTTGTTTATCAACACTTTGCAAATACACATATTCAGCATAAGAATAAACAGGGATTTCAAGTTCTCGTGCTTTTATCAATTCGGGGTTATCTTTGCGGGCGTGCATACCCACAATAACCGCATCTAAGGACTTATCTATTTTTTCAGGAAACCAGCCTATCTCTGGTGGCAACAAACCTGCCTTTTCTAAACGAGAGCGAGAAGGTTCGTATATTTCATCATCAGAACCACTGATGTCATAGCCCTTCGCTTGAAGTGCCAAAGCTAGATTATGCATTGCACTGCCTCCTATTGCAATAAAATGTATCTTTTTGTGTTCTTGCATTTTAAAAAATGTATCGTTGTTGAGCCTTTTTGTATAAACAGCAAATATAGTTTTTTTCTGATAGGCTACAAATTTTATTGCAAGACTTACATAGTTAAACAAAACTAAACGAACATTTGTATTTTTGCAAAAATCTGATGAACAATGCTTTGTCCTTATTCCTTACTTTTTTCTCCTTTGTCTAAATTACTTATTGCCAACAAAAATCCTTAATTTTGCGTTTGTACGATATGTATATTCATTTTCATTATGGAAAATATAGAAACTTCTGCAAAAGATGCTCGTTTCGGAGTGCTTTTGGTAAATTTGGGAACGCCTAATTCGCCAAAAGTGTCTGATGTACGCAAATATTTACGCCAATTTCTGATGGATGGCAGAGTGATTGATGTGCCTTTCGTTGCTCGTTGGCTCTTGGTGAATTTGATTATTGCCCCATTTCGGGCTCCCAAATCGGCAAAAGTGTATAAAGAAGTATGGACAGAAAACGGCTCTCCCCTGAAATATTACGGCTTACAATCCGAAAAAATGCTACAAAAAGCCTTAGGAAAAGATTATTTCGTGAGGCTGGCAATGCGTTATCAGCAGCCGAGCCTAAGGGAGGTTTTACGAGAGTTTCAGAAATATCACTTTGAGAAAATCGTTGTTTTACCTCTTTTTCCGCAATATGCTTCGGCTACCACAGGCTCGGTAAAAGAAGCTGTTATGAAAATCATAAGCAAATGGCAAATTATTCCTGCTATTGAGTTTGTGCAACAATTTTACCAAAACCCGCTTTTTATCAAAGCCTTTGCCAAGTTAGGCAAAAAATATTTGGAAACGCATCACTACGACCACGTTCTATTCACCTATCACGGTTTGCCCGAACGCCAAATCAGAAAAGGTGATAATTCTAAAACTTGCCTCAAACACAAAAATACAGCCGAAATAGGTTGTTGTGCCGTTCTGCATAGCCAAAATATGGCTTGTTACAGGTCGCAGTGTTTCGAAACCTCGCGTCTGCTTGCCAGAGAGTTAGGACTTTCCGAAGGCAACTACACCACCGCTTTCCAGTCGCGTCTGGGGAAAGATATTTGGATACAACCCTACACCGAAGATATTGTGAAAAAACTCGCCAAAGAAGGCAAGAAAAGTGTTTTAGCTTTTTCGCCCTCTTTCGTAGCCGATTGTCTGGAAACTACTATTGAGGTTGGCGAAGAATACAAGGAACTTTTTGAAAAAAATGGAGGCGAACACTGGCAACTCGTCGAGAGCCTCAACGACTCGCCCGAATGGATTGAGCTACTTCAAAATTTGGTGCTTACCCATACGCAAACCCACATTCCTTTGCAAAAAATGATGCAGGTAATTTCGGAAGAAAAAATATAATCACAGGAGTTTAAAACCTCTTTTCCGTTTTTTTGTTCTTAAAAAAAGGTGTATACTTGCAAGCCTTATTTTTTCTACAATAGTTGAATGTCCTTATCTATTGACGATATACAAGCCCCAATAGCCAACGAAATGATGCTTTTTGAGCAGAAATTTCGTTCTTTTATGCAAAGTAGAGTTTTTCTGTTAGATACGATTACGCAGTACATCGTAAAACGTAAAGGCAAGCAAATTCGCCCAATGTTTGTATTTCTGACGGCAGGAGCGTGTGGGGCAATTACCGAAAAAACCTATCGTGGGGCTTCCCTCATAGAACTGCTACACACGGCTACGCTTGTACACGATGATGTCGTAGATGACTCGATGTACAGGCGTGGTTTTTTTTCTATCAATGCTCTTTGGAAAAATAAAATAGCCGTACTCGTAGGCGACTACTTACTCTCACGAGGTTTGCTCCTTTCGGTAGATAATGGCGATTTTGACCTACTGCAAATCGTTTCTACGGCTGTGCGAGAAATGAGCGAAGGCGAACTTTTGCAAATAGCCAAAGCTCGTAAATTAGATATTACCGAAGAAGTATATTTTGATGTAATCAGGCAAAAAACTGCTTCGCTGATTGCCTCTTGCTGTGCCGTTGGGGCAAACTCGGCGGGTGCTTCACCTGAAATGATTGCCCAAACCAAACTTTTTGGCGAAAAAGTCGGTATTGCTTTTCAGATAAAAGATGATTTGTTTGATTATGGAGATGCCGAAATCGGAAAACCCGTAGGCATTGACATCAAAGAAAAAAAAATGACCTTGCCACTTATCTATGCCCTTTCCAAAGCCTCTTGGATTGAAAAAAGAAGAATTATTTATCTTATCAAGAACAAAAGCCACAAAAAAAGCACCGTTGCCGAAGTTATCGCTTTTGTGAAAGAAAAAGGAGGCATTGAGTATGCCGAAGAAAAAATGATGTTTTACTACCAAGAAGCCTTGCACGTCCTCAAAAACAGCCTTCCTGAAAGCACCTATCGCAAATCCCTGCAAGATTTAATTCAATTCACCATTGAGCGAACCAAGTAAGTTTGCAATTATCAATGAACAGTAAGCAATGTTCATTGATAATTGCTCATTGATAATTGTTCATTGATAATTGCTCATTGCTTCTCTAAGTTGCTTTTTGAAGGGCATAGCAAGCACTTTTTTGTAGCGGTTGCAAGCCGAGCAGGGAATATCTTTGCGTTCGGGGGCTTCGCCCAAAAGCATTTTTTTGGCGTAGATGTACTTTTCCGATTGGAGAAGTTTGTCTAAACCTTCCTCAAATACATTTCCGAAATCGCCGAAATGATTGACACAACAACCCAAAAGTTTGCCATCCCAGTTGATTTGCGGGGCTGTCCAGAGTTGGAAGCAAGCAGGCGAGTAAAACTTATTTTCTTTTGCCTCAAATTCGTTGATGTAAGCAACTCCCAAACCTGTTTCGGAAGCAACAAAATCTGGATTTCGGATAGGAAATTTTTTGGGGCTATAATTGAGTTTTGCTTTAAACGTCATATTGAGCTCCTGAGCCTTTTTTTTGGCTTGGTGCAACTCGTGTTCGTTGTGTCCGAATACAATAAACTGCCATTTTAGTTTGGGGTAGGAACTTTTGTATTTTGCTTTGTAAAAATTGATTTTTTTGATATTTGCAATTACCTGCTCAAAGTTTCCACCTACTCGGTATTGCCGATAGGTTTCTTGTGAAGCTCCATCAATAGAAACCTTCATTTTTCTGAATTTGTATTTTACCAGAAGTTCTGCAACTTCATCGGGCAAATGGTTTAGGTTTGTACCATTGAGAGCCGTGAGGGCTATATTGTTTTGGTAGGCAATCTCTAAAATTTCTTTGATATGTGGGTGCAGAAATAACTCACCATAGTTGGAGAGTTCTAAGGTTTCTATTTGAGGATTTCTTTCAAGAAAAGAACGAAACTTGTCTATTGGCAGATGTCCCCAACCCACAACCGAATGCTTGCGGTGATAATGCGTACCTGTCAGGCAAAGAGGGCATTTCAACTGACATTTAGAACTAAGTTCTATCCGCAGATGCTTATTCTGCTTCCAAAAGGCAATAGACTGAAAATTATACCAAAAATAACGTATTTTTTGAAAAAGCAACATAACAAAATGTTCTTGGAGGGTTTGTAAATTTAGACAATCTAACAAAAATTGCAAAATTTTAAGAAAAGCATTTTTTTTGTTTATTTATTCTGACGATTTTGTTATTTACAAAATAAAATTTTACAAAAATAAAATTTTGCAGTTGAATTTTTTTTTAAAAAAAAACATTTACCTTTGTAGTGTTAAAAGTATTAACGGAAAAAATTACGAATATGTTAAACAACTTCTTTCTATCGCTCATTTGCTTGCTTGTTTTGTTCGGGGAAGTAGTTGCCCAAAGTATGGTAGTTACAGGGGGTACAACTATGACCATAACCACAGGCACTACCGTAACGCTTTCGGGTATGCACTTGCAAAATAATGCCACTGCCACTATCAACCACAATGGCACTATCATTATGGCAGGTAACGCCACAGGCAGAGACCTGATTAACAACGGCACTTTTAACGGCTCTGATGGCACTATCCAAATGACAGGCACTACCGAGCAACAAGTACAAGGTACTTTGGTGGTAAATATTGGCACTTTTACCATAGACAATGGTGGTAAAGGCGTAAGTGTAACCAACACGGGGGCTTTACGCATACACAATACGCTCAACCTTACCGATGGCAAACTTTTCACCGCCAACGCCAGCCCTGTAAGTTTTACCACTACTGCCAATAACCCCACTGAAACCAATACCAACCATATCGTTGGTACAGCTATTATGGAAGCAAGAAACATCAATACGGGGGCTTTCCCTACGTTTTTGTTATTTTCTATGGCAGCGGGAGCAGATATTGGCAACGTAACGCTCACAAGACACTCGGGAAATGGTACGGCTACCTCTCGAGGCTTTACGCCTACTACGGGAGTAGTCAATCCTATTGGTTTTCAGAGCATTGCCGCTCACTGGGAAGTGGATAACTCTCTGGCAGGTAATCGCACCGCTACACTTTCGTGGTTTCCTGCATGGGATAACCTCAAAAATCTTACGCAAATGCAACTTTGGCGTACAAATGCTCCTTTTACAATTGCCTCGCCTTGGGTACTTAGAACCGTAGGCACCGTAGATATGAGTACTCGCACTCATACTTTTACTTCTGATGTGCTTCGTAATGCTTGGACAGTTTCGGATATAGTCAATCCTCTGCCTGTGGATTTGCTCACCTTTGATGTAAAACTCTTGCAAGGCAAAGATGTAGAGGTAACTTGGACAAGCCAAAACGAAATCAATCTTAAAAACTACATTGTAGAACGCAGTGCCGATAACCGAACTTTTGAAAGCATCGGCTCGCAACTTGCCAAAAACCAAGCCTACAATAACTACAAACACGATGACCTCAACGCCAAAGCTCTCGGTAAAAATGTTTTGTACTATCGCTTGGTACAAGTTGATAACGACGGACAGCGAAGAACTACCCCCGCTAAACCTGTGTATTTCAACAAGGCTTTTTGGGCGGGTATCTATCCAAACCCTTACAAAGATGAGCTAAACGTAAAAATCTATAATCCTGAAAAATACAGCATTACACTTACTTTTACAGATAATTTAGGCAGAACGCACCTTCGCACTACGCTCACAGGCGAAGAAATTGATTTCAAACCTTCCGACTATTTACAACATCTCGCCGCAGGAACTTACTTCTTGCAACTTACCTATGAAAACCAAATTGAGATTTTGAAGGTAATAAAGCAATAAACGTTCATTTAGCCTCCTCTCCTTTGGTCGTTGAGCAAAGCCGAAACGTGGAGAGGAGGTGAGGTCAAAACTCAACACATTTTTTACTTTTTACAAACAAAACATTTCTTAAAGCGTATGAAAAAACTATCTTTCTTAGCAATGTTGCTCTTGGCTACGGGAGTAGCTTTTGGGCAAGGCGTGGGGATAAATACGGCTACGCCTCATAATTCAGCGATGTTAGATGTTGTATCTACTAACAAAGGCGTTTTAATCCCTCGTATGACAGCCGCCCAACGTGGAGCAATTACGCTTCCTGCCGCTGGTTTGCTTGTTTATCAAACTGATGCCCCTGCGGGTTTTTGGTATTATGATGGTGCCATTTGGCGACAGCTTACCACAGGTGGCTGGCTACTTACAGGCAATGCAGGCACGAATGCAAGCACTAACTTCGTAGGCACTACCGATGCCCAAGCCCTTACTTTTAGAACTGATAATGTAGAGCGTTTCCGAATAGCCAACGGCAACCAAGTATTTGCTATGGCTGATGGTACGGCCGCTGCCCCTTTTTATTCTTGGAGTGCAAACACGAATATGGGCTTATTCAGACCTGCTGCTAATGTATTAGGGTTCTCTACAAGTGGTACAGAAAGAATGAGAATGAGCAATACTGAATTAGTAATTAACGGCCAATCAAATGTGTACAATTTTAGAGTAGAGTCGGATAATCGCACACACGGTTTATTTGTCGATGCAGCTAATGATGTTGTTAGATTTGGAAGTGATAATACAGCTTCTCTGTATGCTGACAATACTGTTGTTACAGGCATTACCGTTGACTATGTTGCTGATTTTGATAAAAATACTGCATCGGGTACAGCTATTGGTGTAGGTTCGGTAGAATATCTACTTGATGCATTATCTGAAACAAGGATAGCACAAAATTTTGCCCCTGCAGGAGATAATCTTTACGACTGTGGTACTTTTACGTATTCTTGGCGAGAAGTTAACGCTTGGACTGTTTGGACTTATTCAGATATGAATAGTAAAAAAGATGTTGAAGATATTCAATATGGTTTGAAAGAAATTATGCAATTACGTCCAGTGGCTTACAAGTGGAAAAACAATAGCCTGCCCAACGGCTTCTCTATACCTTTGGATAAGCAGAAAACGAGTTTAGGTTTTTTAGCACAAGAGGTTGCACCTGTGTTAAAAGAATTAGTAAGAAATGAGTCTTGGGAGCCTGTAGATGAAAAGGGAAATTATCAACTGGTTCAACACGATAAATATCAAATGAATTACTTCGGTTTGATACCTGTAATAGTCAAAGCAATTCAAGAACAACAAAAACAAATTGAAACTCTTAAAAAAGAAAATGATTTCTTAAAAAAGCAAATAAATGAACTAAAACAAATCCAAATGGATATAGAATACCTTAAAAAAGAGTTAAAGAAAAATTGATATAGCTCATTACTCACAATCACACCAAAATTAAAGAAGAACCCAATGCTGTAAGTCCATAAAAGATAGCTCACGGTTTAAACCGTGAGCTATTTTTACCTTTCAAACTATTTTGGCAAGTACAATGCCCAAAAACGTAGCAAGTAGCCCCAACATTACGCTTGCAATAATGTATAAAATTGCATAACTAAGTTGTCCCTCACGAAGCAAACTGATAGTTTCGTTTGAAAAACTCGAGAAAGTCGTAAAACCTCCCAATAGTCCTGTGATAAGAAACATTCTCCACTCTTGCGTTAGGTTAGTTTTATAGCTTAGTTCAAAAACCAATCCGATGAAAAAACACCCTATTACATTTACGGCAAAAGTTCCGAATGGAAAAATTGGAGTAAATTTGGTCTGTACAAACTGAGCGAGCAAATATCTGAAAACTCCTCCTATAAAACTGCCCGTCCCGATGGCAAGTAGTATTTTTATCACTTTGTTGTTTTTCGCAAAAATACAGATAAGATTTTCATTTTGCAAACAACCTTTTGAATTGTAAAGTTTTTTCACGTAATTCACCGCAAAAAACAGCTAATTTATGGAATACAGAATAGAAAAAGACACGATGGGCGAGGTACAAGTCCCTGCTCACGTATATTGGGGTGCCCAAACCGAACGCAGCCGCAACAATTTCAAGATAGGAGCAGAAGGCTCTATGCCCAAAGAAATTATCTATGCCTTTGCTTACCTCAAAAAAGCCGCCGCCCTTGCTAACCAAGAGTTAGGCGTACTCTCTGCCGAAAAGGCTAAAATGATAGCCGATGCCTGCGATGCCATCTTAGCAGGAAAATTAGATGACCAATTCCCACTCGTAATTTGGCAAACAGGTTCAGGTACGCAATCAAATATGAATGTCAATGAAGTAATTGCTTATTACGCCCACGTGCAGGCAGGAGGCAAACTCAATGATGAAAAGAAAATCTTGCACCCTAACGACGATGTCAATAAATCGCAATCCTCAAACGATACCTACCCAACAGCAATGCACATCGCCGCCTACAAAATGGTAGTAGAAACTACTATACCAGGTATGGAATTGCTTGCCAATACATTGGCTCAAAAATCCGAAGCCTTCAAAGATATTGTAAAAACAGGACGTACGCATTTTATGGACGCCACGCCGCTCACTTTGGGGCAAGAGTTTTCGGGCTACGTGCAACAAATCCGTAACAGCGTTAGAGCTATTAAAAACGCCTTGGAAATGGTCAGAGAGTTGGCTTTGGGCGGAACTGCCGTAGGTACAGGATTGAACGCCCCCAAAGGTTATGATGTGCTTGTGGCTAAAAAAATTGCTGAACTGACAGGTTATCCTTTCGTTACCGCTCCCAACAAATTTGAAGCCCTCGCCGCTCACGATGCAATGGTAGAACTTTCGGGTGCTTTGAAACGCTCTGCAGTAGCTTTGATGAAAATTGCTAACGATATTCGTATGCTCTCGTCGGGTCCTCGTTGTGGCATTGGTGAAATTATCATTCCTGATAACGAACCAGGTTCTTCAATTATGCCGGGCAAGGTAAATCCTACGCAACCCGAAGCCCTTACGATGGTATGTTGTCAGGTAATCGGTAATGATGTTGCCGTTTCGGTAGGAGGTTCTAATGGACATTTTGAACTTAATGTTTTCAAACCGCTGATTGCCTACAACGTGTTGCAGTCGGCTCGTTTGCTTGGCGATGCTTGCGTTTCGTTCAACAACAAATGTGCCGTTGGCATTGAGCCTAATCACGAAGTAATCCAAAAGCATTTAGAAAATTCGTTGATGCTCGTAACAGCACTCAATCCGCATATTGGCTACGAAAACGCCGCCAAAATTGCTAAAAAAGCCCATAAAGAAAATAAAACCCTTCGCGAAGCCGCTACTGAATTAGGTTTGCTTACCAACGAACAATTTGATGCTTGGGTAGTGCCTAAAAATATGGTCGGAAATCTGTAATTTTGCAAAAAATCATTCCCAAACTCCTTCCTCAAAAAAGAAGAAGGAGTTTGAAACAAAATTAAACTCCATAAAACAACAATTTCAATGCGTACAACTTGCTTATTACTACTTGTATTTTTGTTAAATCTGTTGGCAAATGCCCAACAAACTACTCCTTCAAGTGGTGAAGTAAAAGACGAAAAAACTACGCTCTATTACTTCAAAAATGCCACTATTTGGACTGACTTTCAGACCAAGCAAGAAAATGCCAGCCTGCTTGTGCGTAATGGTATGATTGAAGGTATAAATATCGCTCCGCCCAAAGAAGCCGTGCAAATAGACTTGAAAGGCAAACACATTTACCCTGCCTTCATTGACCTTTACACTTTTTACGGAATGCCCGAAGTGAAACCTGCTCTGCCTTCGCCTGTGCCGCAGTACAATTCCGAAAAAAAAGGTGCTTATGCGTGGAATCAGACCATACAAGCCGAAAACAACGCCGCCGACCTCTTTAAAGTTGATGATAAAAAAGCCGAAGAATTACGCAAACTTGGCTTCGGAGCTGTACTTACGCACTTGCCCGATGGCATTATCAGAGGTACAGGAACTCTGGTAAGCCTTCGTAACGACAAAGAAAACACCTTGATACTCAAATCCAAAGCCTCAGGGCATTTTTCGTTCCGTAATGGTAGCTCTCGTCAAGAGTACCCCAGTTCTATTATGGGACGTGTAGCTCTTATTCGCCAAACCTATCTCGATGCCGATTGGTACGCCAAATACAAAGGTTCGGACAAAGAAACCAATCTTTCCTTAGAAGCCTTCAACCAATGGCAAAATTTGCCCCAAATTTTTGAAGCTAATGGCAAACTCAACATCTTACGTGCCGATAAAATCGGTGATGAATTTGGCAAACAATACATCTTCAAAGGCAGTGGCGACGAATATCAACGCTTAGATGAAATCAAAGCCACCAAAGGAACACTGATTGTTCCGCTGAACTTTCCCGATGCTTACGACGTAGAAGACCCCTTAGAAGCCGTAATGGTAAGCCTTGCCGAAATGAAACACTGGGAACTTGCTCCCTACAACGCCAAAATGCTTGCCGAAGCAGGTATCAATTTCGCCTTCACTGCCTCCGACCTCAAAGATATTACTAAATTTCTGACCAACCTTCGCAAAGCCGTTGAAGTTGGTTTAGACAAAAAAATCGCTCTCAAAGCTCTTACTTTTACTCCTGCACAAATCTTAGGAATGGAAAATCAGCTTGGTGTGTTGAAAAAAGGGGCTTGGGCAAATTTTATCATTACTTCCAAAGATATTTTTGAAAAAGACGCTGTCATTTATGAAAACTGGATACAAGGCGAACGCTACACACTTGCCGAATGGGAACTTTCAGACATCAGAGGCATCTACAAACTGCAAATCGGCACAATGAATTTTGAGTTATTCATAGAGGGCGAAGCCGAAAATCCTACATACAGCCTCAAAACCGCTACCGATACCAACAAAATTTCGGTAAAAGCACAAAGAAACAAAGACCTCATTAGCTTTACTTTCAATCCTGAAAAAAATAAGCCTGCTAATCAAATTCGCCTAAGCGGTTGGATTGCAGAAAAGACTATGCAAGGCGAAGGACAACTGCCCGATGGTACTTCGGTAAAATGGCAAGCTACGTTCAGCCAAAATGCCCCCGAAAAGAAACCTACCGAACCTAAAAAAGAAGACAAAAAAGATGAAATCGGCAAGGTAATTTATCCTTTTGTAGCCCACGGTTACGAACAGAAACCCAAGCCCGAAACTATTTTGATAAAAAATGCCACCATTTGGACAAACGAAAATGAAGGTATCTTACAAAATACCGATGTTTTGCTCAAAGACGGCAAAATTGCTAAAATTGGTAAAAATCTTTCTGAAAACAATGCCAAAATCATTGATGCCACAGGCAAACACCTAACGGCAGGTATCATTGACGAACATTCGCACATTGCTCTTAGTGCTGTAAATGAAGGCTCGCAATCGGTTACTGCTGAAGTCAGAATGTATGATGCTGTCAATTCCGAAGACATCAATATTTACAGAAATTTAGCAGGGGGGGTAGTAGCGGCACAACTTCTACACGGCTCGGCAAATAGTATCGGAGGGCAATCGGCTTTGGTAAAAATGAAATGGGGCGAAGCACCCGAGGCAATGCGTATCGCTTGGGCTGATGGTTTTATCAAATTTGCCTTAGGCGAAAACGTAAAACAATCAAACTGGGGCGATAACTACACTATTCGCTTTCCACAAACACGTATGGGCGTAGAGCAAGTAATGATTGATGCTTTCACAAGAGCCAGAGAGTACGAAAAAATGCTTGCCGAAGCAAATAAAGACAAAAAAAATCCAAAAATCGTAAGACGCGATTTGGAATTGGAGGCACTTGTAGAAATCCTGAACAAAAAACGCTTTATTACTTGTCATTCTTACGTACAATCGGAAATCAATATGCTGATGAAAGTTGCCGAACGTTTTGGTTTTCGGGTAAATACTTTTACGCATATTCTTGAAGGTTACAAAGTAGCCGATAAAATGGCAAAACACGGTGCAGCAGGTTCGAGTTTTTCGGATTGGTGGGGTTACAAGAACGAAGTGAAAGAAGCTATCCCTTTCAATGCCGCCTTGATGAGCCGTGTAGGTGTGTTGGTTGCTATCAATTCTGATGATGCCGAAATGAGCCGTAGGCTCAACCAAGAAGCCGCCAAAGCCGTAAAATACGGAGGTATCAGCGAAGAAGAGGCTTGGAAAATGGTTACGCTCAATCCTGCGAAAATATTGCATTTAGATAGCCGAATGGGAAGCATCAAAGTAGGTAAAGATGCCGATGTAGTGCTTTGGTCCGAAAATCCGCTTTCGGTGTATGCGAAAGTTGAAAAAACTATCATTGAGGGGGCAATTTATTTTGATGTGGAAAAAGATTTACAGCTACGCAACTACATTCAAAAGGAACGTGCCAGATTGATACAAAAAATGCTTGATGCTAAAAACAGTGGCACAACTACACAAAAACCACAACCTAAAAAACAACACATCTGGCACTGCGAAGATTTACACGAGGAGGAGTAAATTCGTGTTCCAAAAAAATAATTAGAACACAGATGATACGGATTAACTGATAGCCACAGATTTTTTTAATCCGTGTTCCAAGAAATAAAAAAACAAAACAATCTGCCTATGGAATTTTTAGCATATCAACACCTCATCAAGATTTTTTTAGCCTTATTTTTTGCGATTTTATTCTTGCAATCAGGTTTAGACAAAATAATTGATTGGAAAGGCAATCTTTCGTGGCTCAAAGGACATTTTTCAAAAACCTTCCTGAAAAATCAAGTGCTTTTGTTGTTGGCGGTGGTAACACTTACCGAAACAGCTTCGGGAGTGCTTTCGGCGGTGGGTGTTTTGGAAATTATTTTTACACTAAAAAGCAACTTGGCTTACTACGGAGCGGTTTTGTCGGCTCTTAGTATCCTGATGCTGTTTTTCGGACAAAGAATCGCCAAAGATTATGCAGGAGCGGCTACACTTGTGCCATATTTTTTGGCTTCGTTGGTAGCGATGTTTTTTTTGAGTTGAAAGGTAATTTTAGAAATTTCTACAAAAATTGATATTTTTTTGACTTCTCGTGTGCATAATTCTTAATAATCATTTATGAAATACGCTACTATCAGAGAGGAAGAACTCAAAAATAAAATTGCTACTGATTATTTCTGGCTCTACGATTGCACACGCATCATCGGTAATGTAGATTTCTGTGTGGCTATGCTCCAAAACCAACCTGCTACACTCTTTGAGCAAGAATCGCTGATGTGGGCGGAAGCTAAAAAAGGTAGTTCGGACATTCACACCTCATTAGTGCAACTGATTCTGACTATCGGCAAAGCCCGTACCTTTGATAAATACTTGCCTCCTGCATTTTTAGGTGCTTTCGATGCCGAAAAAATTGCCTTTATTCCCTACAACAACATTCAAGAGGTTTTTTACCTCAACGATTTCAACTGGAACGTAGCCCCCAGCAACCACGATACCAAAGAATTTAAATTGATTTACAGTAAGGTCAAAGATATTTTAGATAGTAAAACTTTGCTATTTTTCTTTGGTAAAGACGATAAAGAACTGCACCGATTTATTAAACTCAATTTTGTTGTTGGCAAGTTTGGCGTTACTAAAATCAAAATTGACAAAAATAATTTTATTGCTATCTATAACAAATGGTTGCGAGAGGTGAAGCCTACGATTGCTGTTAATTGGGATATTGCTAAAAAATCGGGTATCATCGATGGCGATTTCTACCTTGCCGATTTGCTCTCGCAAGATAACAAAACTCTTAAAGAAAAACTTTTTGTTCTACTCAATAACAATAAATACGAGTTAGACAGAAAAATTGACGAGGCAGGTATATTTAGTTCCAAAACCGTAACTTACACCGATAAACAAGTGGCTCACACGCAATTTTGGAACAAGTATGAACGCCCCCCCAAAGAAGAATATTGGGATTATATCGTCGAACGCAGAGATTTGCTTGTGCCGCAGGATATACGCGAACGTAAAGGTAGTTTTTTTACTCCGCAGATTTGGGTAGAACTTTCGCAGAGGTATTTGGCAGAGGTTTTGGGTGAAAATTGGCAAGATGAATATTATGTGTGGGATTGTGCCGCAGGCACAGGCAATTTACTGGCAGGACTTATCAACAAATATAATATTTGGGCTTCTACGCTTGACCAACAAGACGTAGAGGTAATGCGAGACCGTATCGCTAATGGTGCTAATTTGCTTGAAGAGCACGTTTTTCAGTTTGATTTTCTCAATGATGAATTTTTGCCCAAATCAAAGGGAGGGAAAATGCCCGATGACCTCTACAAAATTATTAACGACGAAAACAAACGTAAAAAATTAGTTATTTACATCAACCCACCGTATGCGGAAGCAGGTTCTGCAAAAGCCATTATCGGAACAGGGCAACGTAAATCCAACGTAGCCAGACATAAAGTCAGAGAAAAATACAAAAATATTCTTAACGGTGCTTCCAACGAGGTTTTTGCTTTGTTTATGATTAGAATTTACTCAGAAATTTCTGATTGCTTACTTGCCCAATTCTCAAAATTAAAATTTATTCAAGGGACAAATTTCCAAAAATTCAAAGAGACTTTTAAAGCGAAATTTTTAGGTGGTTTTATTGTGCCTGCAGATACTTTTGATAACGTGAAAGGTAAATTTCCTATTGGTTTTACGGTTTGGAATACCTCTATAAAAGAAAACATAACAGAAGTAAGCTGTGATGTCTACGAACAAACTCAACAAAAAATAGGAACTAAAACATTTTATGGGGATTTGCCTCCAAATATCAATAAATGGATTAAAATTTATGACGAAAACAATATCAGTAAACATAACGGAAATGGTCTTATAATCGGATACATGAGTAATCCTTCTCCTGATTTCCAACAAAATAATTATTTGTACATTTCATCACATAAAGGCGTAGAGCATGTTAATTTTTATGCTTTCAAATATATTAACATTATACCTGGTTGTGTTTATTTTGCGGTACGTCATTGTATTGAAGCCACTTGGCTCAACGACCGCGACCAGTTTCTTTATCCAAATGATAGCTGGCAAACCGATAGCGAATTTCAAAATGATTGTTTGGCTTTTACTTTATTTCACGGACAAAACCGAATCACCTCAAAAGAAGGCACAAATCATTGGATACCTTTCACCGAACAAGAAGTAAATGCTCGCCAAAAGTTTGAAAGTAATTTTATGAGCAATTTCATAAAAGCTAAACTCAAAACCAACGGAAACGGAAATTTATTTGACAATCAAACTCCCAGAAATACCCCTTTGATATTCTCCCCCGAAGCAACAGCCGTTTTTGAGGCAGGCAGAGAGTTATGGAAATATTACCATAGTCAAGAATTCCCCGTTTATTTAGGTGGCAACGGCTATAATGTAAATGCTTCGCTTTATGATATTAAAGAGCATTTTCAAGGCAGAGATAAAAAAGGGAAAATGAACAACAAAAGTAAAGATGAAACTTACAACCAACTTATAGCCATTTTACGTGAAAAGATGGACATTTTAGCTCAAAAGATAGAACCAAAAGTGTATTTGTATGGATTTTTGAGAAGATGAGTTCCTTTAAAAAACATTGAGAGTGAAAACAGGCTTTTCAGGCTGGAAGGCAAAAGATTTCTTCTTGTCGTCTTTTTGCAAATTTACGATATTGCTTTGGTCTGCGAATAGTTCAAACATAATCGTATTTCGTAGCGAACAGCCTTTTAAACTGCCTTTAAACGGAATTTCAAAATATACCTTCACCGTTTCCAAAGATACTTCTTTACCTATGTAACTGATAGGTAACACCTCGTTTTTTTTGCTGATTAGTTGAAAATTTTTTTGTAGATAAGCCGTAAGCACTGCATCGGGGCTTCGGTCTTTTCCCAAGCCACCTAAAAGATATTTTTTCCCTGAAAATTTTGTCAAGGCGTTTTCGGTATCGTCGGCAAAGAGCGTAAGCGAAACCTGAAATGCCTTCGCCTGTTGGTTGTATTGCATATCGGCAAGGCTGGAATGAAAATCGTGCCAAATGCACAACCGCATCAGTAAATATATTTTTGCAAAAAATAGCATCTTGTTAAGATTTGGAAAAAAACAAAAAAATGTTTAATATTGTTCTGTTTCAGAAAGGCTTGCTTACAACAAAATTATGCAATAATGAAAAAATCACTTGTGTTCGTTTTTTTATTTTTATTTTTTAGCTTTATTTCTTTCGCTCAGGATAGCGTAAAAGTGGCTATTTACAATCGTTCTTCCAAAAATGTGTATATTGCTTTTGCGTATTATGGGCGTTCAAACGATGGCGATATTGCCTTATGTACGTATGGTTGGTTTGAGGTAGGAAAGCAAAAAAGCAAAATAATTTGGCTAAAAGCTCAAAAAGAAAAAGGTGTATTTTATCACGCTCACAATACGCTCAACCGAAACGACAACTGGGGCGGAAGTTTGTTTTATATGGTGCATCCTTCGTTGCCGTTTCATATTGTTTATGCCAATAATTCGGCTTTGGCTACCTCGCTCGATGGCGACCTGAAACCCGAAGAATTGCCACAATTAGAGGCTTATCCATTCCGAGAACTCAAATGGAATCCGAAAGGATATTTTCAACTGAACTTATTAGATTGAATATTTTTTAGCTATGGATTTTCAAACAAATAATTTATGTTAGGCTATCATTTTTCCGAGTATCACCCCGAAGACGAACAAAAACAAGGCAAAGCTAAATTTCAGGATTTGCTCAAAATTTTCTTAGACCTTGTCAGTATGACTGGCGGAAACGTAGCAGAGGCTTTGGCTTGGCTCAATAATTTAGACAAAAAATACAATCTCACAGACGATAGCTACGGCATCGGCGATTTTATCGAAGACCTCAAACGGCAAGGCTACATAGAAGAAAACGAGCAAGAACGAAGTGGCTTTCAGATAACTGCCAAATCCGAACAAACTATTCGCAAAAATGCCTTAGATGAGATTTTCGGCAAACTCAAAAAAAGCAAACAGGGCAACCATCAAACCCCAAAATCAGGACAAGGCGATGAACTCGGCTCCGACAGGCGAAACTTTCAGTTTGGTGATGATTTAGACCAAATCGCTTTCACCGAAAGCATCAGAAATGCACAAGTCAATCACGGATACGAAGATTTTTTCCTTACGCAAGAAGATTTGGAAGTAGTAGAAACCGAATACAAAGCCCAAACTTCTACCGTGCTGATGATTGATATTTCTCATTCTATGATTTTGTACGGTGAAGACAGAATCACACCCGCCAAAAAAGTGGCTATGGCTCTTGCCGAACTCATCACCACCAAGTACCCCAAAGATACGCTTGATATTTTGGTTTTTGGTAATGATGCTTGGCAAATTAAAATCAAAGATTTACCATATCTGCAAGTAGGACCTTACCATACCAACACCGTTGCAGGTTTGGAACTGGCAATGGATTTGCTTCGCAGACGCAAAAACGCCAACAAACAAATTTTTATGATAACCGACGGCAAACCCACTTGCCTCAAAGAAGGCATACGTTATTACAAAAATAGTTTCGGTTTGGACAAAAAAATTCTCAACAAAACCCTCAATTTAGCCGCTCAATGCCGTAGGCTCAAAATACCTATCACTACTTTTATGATAGCCTCGGACCCTTACCTGCAAGAATTTGTAAGAGAATTTACGCAGGTAAATCAGGGAAGGGCATATTATAGCTCTCTGAAAGGACTGGGGCATTACATTTTTGAAGACTACCAGAAAAATAGAAGAAAAAATATTTTTTAACTACAATGCTTAAGAATAAAGAGCAAACACTCAGCCTTTGGGTGCAAGAGTTTTCAGATGCATTATATACTTGGGCTTTTCATAAAACAAACAACAAAGAAGCAGCCGAAGACTTGGTACAAGATACTTTCTTGGCTGCTTTTCGCCATCTGGATTCGTTTCGGGAGGAAAGCTCACCAAAAACTTGGCTGTTTCGTATTCTAAACAACAAGATTATTGATTTTTATCGAAAAAAAGCTAAGAATATAAATATGCAAGCATATAGCCTCGATGCTTTTTTCAAAGAAGATGAAACTTGGCAAACAGAGGCAGGAAAAATTGCTTGGGGTGAAAAGGAGGAAAACCTCCTTGACAATGAAGAGTTTGCACTTGTTTTAGAAAAATGCCTTCAAAAACTTTCTGAGCAATGGCTTTGGATAATACAGTCAAAATTTCTTTTAGAAAAAAGTGCAGAAGAAATTTGTCAGGAATTAGACATTTCCGCTTCTAATTATTGGCAAATTGTGCATCGGGCAAAGCTTGCTCTACGCAGTTGTATTGGTAAAAATTGGCGTTGAAACATTCTGATTATGAAAAAAGACCTCCTCCATACGCTCCTTCTTGCTTGTAAAGAAGCCACTTTTTTGATTGAAAAAAAACAAGCTGCCAAAATTTCTCTATTTAAAGAAGTGCAACTCAAGGCTCATCTTCATATTTGTGATGCTTGCAAACTTTATGAGAAACAGAGCAAAGTTATGGAAGATTTGCTAGGAAAAATTGCTCATAGAAAAATAGAAATGCAACTTGACGAAACAGTCAAGCAGAAAATTATAGAAAAATTTGAGTAATAATTTTGTCAGATTAATTTTTTGCTGCGTCTCTTAGAGTGTTATTTACCCAAAAATTATGTCCGATGAAACTCCAAATTCACTCCACAGCTCCCGATTTTAGTACTACCGATATTTATGGCAAAGCAGTACAACTTAGCCAGCTAAAAGGAAAGAAAATCTTACTTTCATTCTTTAGAAATGTAGCTTGTCCTTTTTGCAATTTGCGTGTCCATCAGCTTAATAAGCTCGCCCCCGAACTAAAAGAAAATGGTTTGGAAATGATATTTGTTTTTGAAACTCCAAAGAAATTTATCCTAATCAGTTCCTTGCACTCTAAATTGCAAGCAACTGTCATCAGTGATGCCGAAAAAGCTTTATACAAGCTCTATCACATCGAAAACTCCACCCTCAAACTGATAGGCTCAATGTTCAAGTCAGGTTTCAAAGCTCAAATGGAAATGGCGAAAAGTTTAGATTTAGATAATTTTGAAGATGAAAAAAAGGTTTCTACCATCATTCCTGCCGATTTTCTGATAGACGCAAATGGGCAAATAGCAAATTTGCATTATGGGAGTGCCATCAACGACCATATAGATATAGCTGCCATCAAAGCTTTTGCATCGAAGCCAGTAGGTTCGCAAGAAATCTTGTAGAAACCTCTATTTGTAGTTTGTTAGCTATTTTTTTGAGTTTTCAGATATAGAATAAATCACATTCAGTTTTAACAAGAAGCAAAATCAACTTGCTGTTCTTACGCTGTTTTCTCTATTGTGGGTTTCCAAAGTGGTCCTACTGCAATAAGAAGCACAATTACATTAAAAAACGCATTGGAAGCATTCCCCGAAGCGATACTGCCCGAGCTATCCAAAAAAAACCAAGCCAATAAACTCCATAATACAGTTTTTCTTACCTCTTCGGGGGCTTTATCATATACCCATTCTCGTAGAAGCCAAACACAAACACCCCAACCGAGTAGAAAGCCACCTGTCAGGGCACTGAGAAACCTTGTTGTGGGAGCTTCGTAGTTTTGTGCTCCATCAACGGGGAAACTGAGGAAATCCAATGTCCATCGGGCAGGTTCGGAGCTTGCCAGCATCGTTCCCAAAAAGAAAATGGGACCAAAAGAACCTACTACAAAAGCTGTTATTTTCAGCCAAAACTTGTGAAATTTTTGTGTTGCCATAAAATTTTGATGTTTTTACTGGCACAAATTTTCACTTTTGGTAGATAATATTTTAGACGCTTCCGTACAATTTCAGGTAAAATTTTTCGCAATACGTTTGAGGTTCTCAAAATAGCTTGTAAGCCAAGAATTATTCAGATTTTCAGGATTGATTTGCAAGAAAAAATTTTCTAAAGCCAGTTCAAAAAGTCCTTCTAACTGCTTTTGTGAGAGATTGAGTTGCAAATCGTTTTGCCAAATTCTTACAAATTCGTTTCCGACTATTTGGTTAGACTTGATGAGTATTTCCTGAAATCTTTTGTTTTCTCGATGAAAACGCAACTGCCTGCTAAAAAGCAAATCAGTTTTATGCTCTACCAAAATCTCTATGAGTTCGGGGTAAATAGATTGGGCATTTTTTTCTCTTTGGGCGATAATTTTAGACTGCTCCAAATGGAAATCAAGCAAAAACTCTGTAAAAACTTCAATATCAGCAAAATGATGGTAAAAAGAAGATTTGCTGATGCCAACCTTTTTGGAAAGAACCTCTATTTTGAGAGCATCTCTGCCATACAAAGCGAAAGTTTCATAGCCAGCCCAAACCCAGATATTTTCAGTCTCTGTCATAAACTTTCAAGATTTCTGAACACTCTTTACCGAATTTTTCTTAGTATTTTTCTCAAAAAAATGCCCATAAAAAGTTTTAGCTACCACAGCCAAAGAAGCAGGCTGAATGCCATTTCTGATGTTTTCTAAAGCAATCTTACCGATTAGTCGCCAATGAAACCACAAATCTTTATAGGCTTGCCACAGGCTATACGAAGGGTCGTAGATGTGCCCTGGCTCAGAACTTACACCATTCAACTCTAATATTTTGATGTGCTTGCCCATTTGCAAATCTTCTAAACTTCTTACCCTCAAATCGAAACGACCATAATAAAAACCTTCTATATGAGCAGTAATTTCATCAAATATATCATTGATTTGTTTGCTAATCAGATAATTGTAATTAAGAAAAGTTGTTCCTCTACAATGGTTGCCGATAGGCTCTAACAATATGTCTTCATTTTCGGCAGGCACAAGATTCATTTTTTCTCCTAAAATACTTTCTAATCTTTTTATTTGCAAAAAACTTCTTACCTCTTTCTGCATCAGCTCACGAATGGTATTTTTGCCGTTTCCTCGTACACTTAGGAACTTTTTGGCTGTAACAGAGGTAACTTTTCCTTTACTTTCCTGAGGCATACGTACATACAAAACACCTAATTCTAAATCATAACCAATAAATTCTTGAATAATATAAGCCTCCTTTTGGTTTTTGTGGTAGGCTTGCAGTGCTTCAATCGTATGAATTTTGCTTACTTGATTGCCTCTTTCACCTACATTGGGTTTGGCTATGATGGGGAAAGAAATGGCAGCCAAACTTAATTGTGCCAAAAGTTCCTCAAAAGATTTATTTTCTACGAAAATATAAGCAGGCAAATATTGTTTATCAATTTTATCCAAAATATCTTTTTTACTTTCCCCGAAAAAGCCTCCCAACTCAATTGCAGGATTAACAGCACTAAAGTACGCCCAAGACCTCGTCTTGATTGCCCAATACACCCAATAGGGCAACATTGGCAGATAAAATACCCACCAAGTCCAATATTCGTACTGAAAAATTTTAGCAAAAAACACCTTCCAACGTATCATTGTGTTTGTAGTTTTTCTTGAAATTGAATAGTAGAAGCTGCATAACCAAAATTTTCGGGAATTTCTATGTTTGGAAAACACTCCATCAGGGCGATACGAATGATAGCCAAATGATGAACAGTATGCTCTATGTTGTAAATGATTTCTCTGTGTAGTGAAGTTGCTACCTCGTAAGTATTTTCAGCGTATTTTGCTTGCATAAGCAGTGGGACGTTCTGAGCAAGCAAGCTACATTCTTGGCTCATTGCTTCCAAGAAATTTACTGTGTAAGTAAGGTTATCCTCCAAAATCATTTTGCGTTCTCGGTGGTCGTAGCAAAGTTTTTTGGTTTTTTGGGCAAGAAAAAGAGCTTCATAAAACTCTATGATATGCCGAATATGTCTGCCTATACTCGAACCATTGAGTAGAGAAAGCTCTTGGGCATACTCCAAAGAAGAAAGTTGCCTTAAGATACCAATAATATCAGCAATTTGTTTTTGAATAATTTGGTGCATTTTGATTAGTTTTTGGTAGAAATTTGTGGTTTTTCTTATCTTCATTTTGAAATGATTTTGAAAAATTATTTTTTTCTGAAAGGTGCAAACTGAACTCCCAACATTAGCATAGAGGATTTTCTACGGAAACGGTCATTAAACTCATTGGTATTGGGTATAGGCTGAATTTTGTCGTCAGTGGTAAATTCTGTAAACAAAAACTCATAACCAATTTTTACAGCCCATTGCTCATTGAGCCAATAACGCAAGTACCATTCGGAGTTGAGACTGCCCAAATCGCTGTCGCTGATAAGAAGCAGATTAAAAGGAGTAGCTTTTGCCCCTACATTGGCTTCATTGAAAACTCCTTCACCTCTGAAAAAACCTTGCTGTTTGCCTCCGAAACTAAAGCCTATTGCATCAATATTTACCCCTATATCCAACTTATCTTTCAGGATTTTTGGTGTGTAAGAAAGATAAATGCCTGCGTTCAGGGCATTTGCTTGCACCGATTTAAAACTAACCGTATCAAAATTGGCTACAATATCTTCTGAAAATAAAGCGGCAAAACTTTCTTTTCCCGAAGTATATTTGGCGGGTGCTGTTCGGTAGTCTTGATTTGAACCAAAATAATTGCTCATACGAAGCCCATAGCCCAATTTAAAGCGTTTTTTCTCCCCAAAGCCGTGATAATGTGACCAAGAAAAAGCTGTTGCAAACTCGCCAGAGCCAATATTGATAGTAGCCCCGAATAAATGCCCTTCTTTGTAGCTTTGGGCTTGTGCTGAAACATAAAACAAAATGAACATTGCTAGAAATAGTATCTTTTTCATATTTTCGGGCTTTTGTGTTTTTATAGTAGATACGCACTGCAGCATATCTACTATTTTGAATATGTTTGAATTTCAATATCAACAATCACCATATCCCCCAATACCACACTATTGCCACCTACACCAAAATCTCGGCGATTGATGGTAAAACTTCCCTTGAAAACACCTTGCTTGAAAGAAAAAGGCAATTTAATTTCCTGCGTTTTATTCTTGATAGTGAGGTCAAAATAGCCGATGAAATCCCCACTTTGCGAATTGGCAAAACGCTTAGATTTCATCGTAATTTTGGGATATTGAGCTACATCAAAATAATCACTTTTACGCAAATGATTATCTCTTGATTTGTTGTCCGTGTTGATAGTTTCGGTTTTTACGGAGGCTTCTATGCTGCTTTGGGCAAGGTTTTGAGGCGAAAAATAAATTTTTCCCTCAAAACCCTTGAAAAAACCATCTACATACGAACCAAAATTTTTGATTTTGAAAGTAATCGTAGAAGACTTGATAGCAAGATTTTCTTGCCCGAAAGCTGAAAATGCCCATAAATACAGAAATAAGAAAATGGTTTTACGCATAAGATTTATTTTTAAGATTTACTCTTTACCCCCTTTCAAGTTTCCTCCTTTTACTCGGAACGACAAGGTGTTAGACGCATAATTTCTACTTCCTGACAAGAAATTTTAAAATTTTTTCTTTTTCTACGTACAAAATCCACGAGCAACAAAGCAGTACTGCCCAAGCCAAGAAAAACAAATATCCTTTGTCATTTCTTACTTCTATGCCTAAGATAAACAAATGAGAAGCAATCGCTCCAAACATAATGCCTGCCCCCATCAAAGCACCTACAAATCGGCTGCGTGGGATAAGTAACAATACAGAGGCAAGAAGCTCAGCCACACCCGTCCCGATACGCCCCCAAGGTTCGATGCCTACTTTTGTAAAAATATAGACACTTTCTTCACTTGCCGAAAACTTAAAATATAAAGTTTGGAGCATAATCAATGCCGAAACTACCACAGGAAAATAAATCAAATACTTTTTCATAAAACGCTATTTGAAGATGTTTTTCCAATGATTGTTTGCTTTGGGAAGTAATACATTTTCTTCTTTGTTCCAATCGTCTAAAGTATTGCTAAAGAAGCCTTTGTAAAACAAATACAATTTACCATTCTTGATTTTGTAGTTTTTAATATCTACTTCTACTTTTTCACCTTTTGCCATCGCATAGGCACACCAACCTCCGTAAGCTGGTTCATATTTTTCGGGATTGCTCTTGAAAGCCTCTAAGTTTTCTTTGGAAGCAAAATAGTAAGTAACTCCGTTATTGATTACCGAAAACTTAGCATCTCCTTTTTGGGGTTTATTTTTGAAATAACTCACAGCATCATAGCCTTCTAAGGCTAAATTACTCTTTGAAAGATTGAAATGTTTTTGCCTTTTGGCAATTTCGGTGTTTTGGGCTATTGCCACCAATTGAATGGAGGCGAGTAGCAGAGTGAAGAAGATTTTTTTCATTTCTGTAAATTTTTGGATAGAACAAATTAAAAAACGAGGGTTCAGATTTTTGGATAGCTTAGTGCCTTAGACTTAATGCACAAGAGGCAAGATGTGGAGCTACTCAGATGCTATGTGCAAGGCTTACTTCTTGTGTTTTTATTTTATTGGTAATTTTTTCATACGATTTTGTTAAAATAGAAATGGATATACCCAAAGCCATCAAATCTTTAAGAATAAAGGCATCAGGCAACCAAAATCCATCAATTTGCTGCACGGCATTGGGCATTGAAAAGAGGAAACTCAGCGTAAGCAGAAAAGTAAGAGAAGATAGCAAGTCTCCAAGCCAACCACTATAAGGACTGATATAATAGCCTAATAACAATAAAGCTGTAATAATTTCGGCTGTGCCAATAATGTTGCTTACAGTTTGTTGGCTAAAGAAACCATACAGCCAAGCCCTCAGAGGCGAGCTACTTACCAAAGGCTCTATGGCTTTGGCTTCGGTAGGGGTAAATTTGAACAAACCTATCCAAAGTAAGACGATTGCCAAACCAAATAAGGAGATATTAAAACCAAGATTTTTCATTTGAGTATTTTTTTAAGGTGAAAAAATGTATTGAATGATGATTGTTGTTTATTTTATGTTTCATTGAAAAAAACAGCCCATAGTTGTTGTAAAGCAATGATTACAAAAATAATAGCTAATATTCTTTGGTAGCGAGCAGGAGAAATCAGCTCTTGAATAGATTTACGATAAGTATGCACAAGCCAAATCAGCGAAGAAAGCAAGATGAAAGCCCCCAAACCTGCCCCTAAAATAAAATAGATATAGTCTGCATAATCCCTAAATGCAAGAAAATCGTAAGAACTGAAACTTAAATGTACCAATAACCAAAAAGGTAATAACTGAGGGTTCAGAGAAGCCAGCCCAAAACCTTTGAGGAAATTTTGCCAAGATTTGGAGAAAGCATAATCGGATTTTATAGAAAAAAGAGACACTTTTTTGGCGTTCCAAAGCTGGAAAGCTAAAAACAAAAGTACGATTCCTACCAAAAATCTGAACACATCAAGCAATAAGGCATTAGGGGCAAAAAAACTCCCCACACTACAAGCCAAAGAGCAGTAGAGAATTTCGGGAAAACTGCCACCCAAAGCCAAGTAAAACGCTGCTTTTTTACCTTTACGTAAAGTTGTATCCATTACCGAAACATTTACAATGCCGAGTTGCAAAGAGCCAAGAAAGCTCGTGAGGGCAGAAAATAGAAGTATCATTACCAAAATTTGGATAAAAATTCAAAAACAGGAGCAAAGAAGTAATACACCAAAGCATTGACAGGGAGTTGTAAGATATACGCGAATAAAACTGCGAAAATAGCCCTTACTGCCTTTGGAAAAATCTTTCCTTGAAAGAAAGTTGTATAAACCCAAATATTGTAACCCATAGTCGCCAAAGTATAAATACTGATGAGCACTTCTTTGCTGGCAGGGAAAAACTCATCAAAAGGCACTAAAAATATCAAAAATAAGAGTTGTTGAGCAGTGATATAGGTGTTTAGAATGAGATTTTCGGCTAAATTGTAGCGATAGTCCCTAAAAAAAATGTAGGAAGTAAGGGCAAAAACAGGCAAAGCCACAATATTGACCACCGAAGGAAACTCTTCGGAATACTTAAAGAAAGCATCAAAAAAATCTTTATTACGAAAGAAGAAATCTAAGGCATAAATCCCTGCTCGTTCATTTTCACCCATTTGGGTAGTGGCTTCATTGGCAAAAAAATGGTAACGCTCATTGAGTAAAGAAATCAGCGTAGCTGCGATAATCAGATATTCTAAAGGGTTGTACAAGTATCTGCGAAAGCCTTTGACAACAAAACGAACCGATTTAGCGGGACGCAAGGCAAGCTCGATGGCTGTATGGACAACTTTTTTCCTGCCCAGATGATAAATAGACCAAAGAAAATCAATTACTAAGCCTTTAATGGTATAACGCTCGGAAGTATAACCAGCTTTCAGTTCGGCAAATTTTTGAGGTTTTGGATTTTCCATCATCAAATTTTTACCGAACAGACAAGGCTTGAAAAAAATCCTGACAACTTTTTTTGACTTTTTTTATACTCAAAATAATTTGGCTTTGTTTTTACCGTACGTAGAAGTATTGGTGTGAGCGTACTACTTTTTTATTGAGCATAGCCGAACTGCCAAAATGTAAAAGAAAACAGATTTTTTGAAGGAATTGTTGAAAAACTACTTTCATTGGGTACAACAAAAAAAGCCTTAGTGAGGTTTGCTCATTAAGGCTATAAAAATTTAAGCAAGTGCTTACTCTTTACCTATTGCTTTAATTTTTTTATCCATATCCGTTTCTTTATCTTTCATTCCGAGCGTACCATACAAGAAACGAAGCAAATCCATTGTTTCAAAATCTCCACTTTTCAACTGATTGGCTTTTTCTAAGAAAGGAATAGCTTTTTTGAGTTCTTCATCTACCATAGCATTGTATTCGCGTGCTTTTTGTTGTTTTTTAGGGTCTTTGAGTTCGCCTGTAAGTCCTTCGGCTTCTTTTTTCTTGTTGATTTCTTTGTTTAGCTCTACGGCTTTGTTGTAATAAGCAAAGCCAAGGCGTTTGGGGTATTCGGCTTCTTTCGGGAACTGCACCGAGGCACGCTGATAAAACTCTATAGCTTTATCTTTATCGCCTTGTTGCTCGTACAAATCACCTAAGAGTTTCCAAAATTCGGCTTCTGTGGGATAAGTTTTTATACCTTTTTCTAAAGTAGCAATGGCTTTGGCATTATCTTTCTTTTCACCTGCATACAGATAGGCAAGTTGCAGCGTATTGAGTTTGAGGGTTGCAGGATTAAACTTCATTTTATCAATCTTTTCGGCATATCCGATGAATTTGTCGTAATCTTTGGCTTCCCAAGCAATGGCTGAGGCATAATAAATGGCAAGCGTGTCGTTGGGCATTATTTCAACGGCAACATCTAAGGCTTTCAGAGAGTTAGGAAAATCTTTGGCTTTGTAAAAATTTACCCCTTGATTGATAGCGGCAGGATACAGGCGAGTTTTCAGAGAATTTTCGGCATCTTTGTAGTAACCCTTTTGTTGAGGTTCTAATTCCATTGCTTTCTTATAGGCTTCGTAGGCAGTTTGGGCGGCGTTTTTGTCCAAATTGGCATACACAGGAATAGGGCTACCAGCTATGGCACTATAAACCTCACCTTTCACAAACCAAGTTTTCGATTTTTGGGCATCTTTTTCATTTTTGAGGGCTTTATCGATAGCTTCTTTGGCTTTATCTAATTTGCCATCTTGCAAATTTACTTGTGCCGCCCCTATTTGGGCTTGCAGTGTGTTATGATAGGCAAATAATAAACATAAGGCGATTAGAATAGAGCATTTCTTCATTGTACTAAAAGTTTTGGAGGTTTTGGATTGCATACACTCGGACAAAAATACAAAAAATAGTGAAAGATAGAAAAAATTATATTCAAACCTTTTTTGGAGGTTATGTAATCATTTTAGCCTGACTTGCACCGAAAAGGGCAAAATCGTATTTTACGGGGTCTTGGGTATCAAATTTTTTTAGATTTTCGGTAAGTTCTACTGCCATTTTCCAATTTGTTTTTTTTTCGCTTACTAAGCCCAAAAATCGGGCGGTTCGTTCCGTATGCACATCGCAGGGGCAGACTAATTGCGAAGGGCTGATTTGCTTCCAAAGTCCGAAATCTATTTGTTCGCTATCGGTTCGCACTAACCAACGCAGATACATACAAAGCCTTTTGCAAGCCGACTTTCGGGCAGGGGTAGGAATGTGTTTGCAGGTGCGTTTGGGGGCTTCGGGCAGGCTGAAAAACAAATTCCGAAATCCTATCAAGGCATTTTCTATGTTTTTATCGTTTTTTGTAATAAATTGACTAAATGCCGTTTCGAGGCTTTGGTGTTGGCTGTACCACCAACGCAAGAAATAAATGCAATACAAAGTATCTTCGGCATTGAAGGTACGATGTTTGAATTGTAAAAAAGGCTTCAAGTCGTTTTCTGTATGATTTAGGATAAATTCGTGGGGCGAGTTATCCATCATTTGCATCAGCTTTTGGGCGTTTTTGATGATGGTTTTTCTTTGTCCCCAAGCCAAAATAGCCGCAAAAAAGCCTGAAATTTCTATGTCTTGCAGTTTGCTGTACGCGTGAGGTACGCAGATAGGGTCCGTTTCTATGAAAAAATTTTTGTGATGTAGGGTGTATTGTTCTTCCAAAAAATCTTTGATAAGTTGATAATTTTGCAGAGAAGCCATAAGAGTTTTTGAGCCGAAAGCCTGTGGCAACCAGTGTAAGGTTTAAGTAGCTGAACAAAATTTAACGGACATTTTTTGTAAAAATCTGATAGACAATATTTTGTCTTTATTCCTTACTCTTTTCTCCTTTGTCCAAATCTAGATTATCGAGTCAAAAAAGTTGTCCAGATTACTTTTCTGTTTTTTATCTTTTTCTTCAAGATTTACGAGGTCTTCTCTAAATTTTTCTTCGAGTTGGGCAAGTTCTTCTTCTTGTTTTTCGAGGGTACTTTCGGCTTCTTTTATTTTTTTGTCAAAACTTTCTAAGATATTTTTGTTTTCGCTTCGGTTGGCTTTATCGAGCATTGAGTATGCCATATTTTTGAGTTCGGAGATGAGGTTGTCCCTATAATCTTCGAGCATCACACATTCTTGTTTGATTTTTTTCATCTCCGTAAGAGATTCTTGCAAAAAATTTTTTGCTTTCACATCAGCTTTTTGCACCATTGTTTTGGCTTGATTGCGGGCATCGGCAAGAATTTCGTCGGCTTTGAGTTGGGCTTCTTTTATTTTGATTTCTGCGTCTTTGCGGGCTTGTTCTACGATAAAAGTACCTGTATCTTCGGCTGTTTTCAAGGTTTTGAATAAAGAGGTTTCTACTTGTCGGAGTTGGCTTACTTCTTTTTCTGCCATTTCTAATTTAAGTTTCAACTCTCGCATTTCATTATTTACTTTTTCCCATTCTTGCGAAAGAGCTTGTAAAAAAGCGGTTACTTCATCTTTATCATAGCCTCCGAAAGCCTTTTTTTCAAAAGACTTTTGTCTTATCTCAATAGGTGTGATTTTCATTGCTCCAAAGAGTTTTTTTCAAAAATAGTAAAAAGTTTTTGATTTTGCTCAAAATTAAGCCGAATTTATCAAAAGCTATTTTTTTGACTTGTTCTTTTGCAGTTTTTTCATAAATTGCCGAAAAGTTTAACAAAAAATTTTGGTTTATTGCTCTGCAAGGTTTCAAACAAGTTTTAAGCGATTATGAGTTTTTACATTCAAAACACAGCCACAGGAATCAGCCTGACGAAAGAAGATATTTTAAAAGACTACCAACTTGCTTGCGAAAGCCGTGAAGCAAGCCTAATGGGACGCAAAGAAGTTTTTGCAGGGAAAGCAAAATTTGGTATTTTTGGCGATGGCAAAGAACTTGCTCAAATTGCGATGGCAAAGGCTTTTCAGGAAGGGGATTGGCGGGCAGGCTACTATCGCGACCAAACTTTTATGATGGCTATCGGTGAGCTGACCTTAGAAGCCTTTTTCGCCCAACTCTATGCCGATACACAAATAGAAAATGAACCTGCCTCGGCGGGCAGATGTATGAACTCCCATTTTGCTACTCGCATACTCAACGAAGATGGCTCTTGGAAAAACCTTACCGAACTAAAAATTTCTTCTGCCGACATCTCCCCCACTGCGGGGCAGATGCCTCGCTTGCTTGGTTTGGCTTGGGCTTCTAAGCTCTACCGCAACAATCCCGAACTGCGGGGTTTTTCGCAATTTTCTAATAACGGCAATGAAATTGCCTTTGGTACGATTGGCAATGCTTCAACTTCGGAAGGTATGTTTTTTGAGGCTATCAATGCAGCAGGTGTCTTGCAAGTGCCTATGCTGATGTCGGTTTGGGACGATGAATATGGTATCTCGGTATCCAAAGAACATCATACCACCAAACAAGATATTTCAAAAGCCTTAGCAGGTTTCCAAACCAATGCCGATGGCAAAGGAATTGAAATTTTTAGGGTAAAGGCTTGGGATTACCTCAAGCTGATAGACGTGTATCAAAAAGCCGCCAAATTGTGCCGAGAAACCCATACGCCTGTACTCATACACGTTCTGGAAGTTACCCAACAACAAGGACACTCTACCTCTGGCTCTCACGAACGCTACAAATCCAAAGAACGTTTGGAGTGGGAAATCAATTTTGACTGCAACCGCCAATTTAAAAATTGGATTTTAGAACACGGAATCGCGAACGTTATAGAACTCCAACGCATAGAAGATGAAGCCCGCGAACGTGTAAAACAAGCCAAAATTACCGCTTGGAATAATTTTCTCAAATCAGTAAAAAATTATCAGACAGACACCGAAAAAGCCTTAGAAATAGCTATTTCTCAAAATCCAAAACACCAAATCGCACTGCAAAATATTAGAAATGAGTTGCAAAAAACCGTCAATCCTATCAAAAAAGATTCTATCATTGCTCTCAAAAAAGCCTTGCGAGTGCTACGCCACGAACCGCAAAGTCAGAAAAGTATTTTGCTTGAAACTTTATACAAAAAACAAAAATTAGCTCAAAACGAATACAATTCACATCTATACAGCCAATCGGAACAAAATGCCTTGTTTGTGAAGGAAGTAAAACCACGTTATGCCCAAGATGCTAAGTTGGTTGATGGCAGAGAAGTATTGCAAGCTAATTTTGATGCTATTTTCAGCAAGAACCCTTTGGTAGTTGCTTTTGGCGAAGATGTAGGTAAAATAGGAGATGTCAATCAAGGTTTTGCAGGTTTGCAAGAAAAATTTGGCGAAATCCGTATCACCGATACGAGCATACGCGAATGTACGATTTTAGGACAAGGAATTGGGGCGGCTCTGCGAGGTCTGCGTCCCATTGCCGAAATTCAGTATTTAGACTACCTGCTCTATGCCATTCAAATTATGTCCGACGATTTGGCTTGCTTACAGTACCGCACCAAAGGAGGGCAAAAAGCCCCTGTCATTATCCGTACGCGTGGGCATAGACTTGAAGGAATTTGGCATTCAGGTTCGCCTATCGGAATGATACTGCACGCTATTCGTGGTATTAGGGTACTTGTGCCTCGTAATATGACGATTGCAGCAGGTTTTTACAATACTATGCTCCAGTCCGATGAGCCTGCCCTTATTATAGAATGTCTGAATGGCTATCGCCTCAAAGAACGAATGCCCGAAAATTTAGGTGAATTCACCGTGCCACTTGGCAAACCTGAAATTTTACGAGAAGGCACAGATGTAACGATTGTTACGTATGGCTCAATGTGCAGAATTGTAATGGACGCAGCCGAGCAACTTGCCGAAGTAGGTATCAGTGTAGAAGTAATCGATGTACAAACCTTGTTGCCTTTTGACGTAGATAATATGATTTTAGATTCGGTCAAGAAAACGAATAGAGTAATATTTGCCGATGAAGATGTAGAAGGAGGAGCTTCAGCTTTTATGATGCAACAAGTGTTAGAAGGGCAAGGAGCATACAGATATTTGGACTCCGCTCCCGTTACGATTCACGCACAAGACCACCGACCTGCTTACGCTTCCGATGGCGATTATTTCTCCAAACCAAACGCAGAAGATATTTTTGATAAAGTGTATGCTATGATGAGCGAAGTGCGTCCAAAAGATTTTCCCGAATTGTATTGATTAAGTGTATCATTTATGAAAGCACTCGTTCTTACTACTGAAGATATTGTAATTCAGGATATTGCGAAACCTACGCCTAAGCAAGGAGAAGTTTTAGTGAAAGTTCGGTATGCGGCTCTCAATCGCCGCGACCAATGGGCAAGAGTAGGCTTGTACCCCGGAATGACCTACAACTGCGTACTCGGCTCCGACGCCTGTGGCATAGTGGAAAGTCTTGGCGAAAATGTTGATAACTCTTGGCTCGGTAAAGAAGTCATCATCAATCCGAACCAAAATTGGGGAAACGACCCTCGCCACCCTCAAAAAAACTACACCATACTCGGTATGCCTACCAATGGTGTTTTTGCCGAATACATTGCCATTCCTGCCGATAGATTGCACGAAAAACCCGCTTATCTCTCGGCAAGTGAGGCAGCGGCCGTTCCCTTAGCGGCTCTTACGGCTTACAGAGCTTGTTTCTACAAAGGACAAATCAAAGCAGGCGATAACGTACTCGTAACAGGTATCGGAGGTGGTGTAGCTCAATTTGCGGCTCAATTTGCCGTAGCCGTAGGGGCAAATGTTTGGGTTACTTCGGGTAGCGACGAAAAAATCCAAACTATGCTACAATACGGCATCAAAGGGGGCGTAAATTACAAACAAATTGACTGGCACAAAGAGTTGCTCAAAATGACCGAAGGTTTTGATGTAATCATTGATAGTGCAGGGGGCAATGATTTTAATCTTTTGCTCAAAACACTGAAAATGTCAGCTACGCTTGTTTTTTATGGAGCAACTTTGGGAAGTGTAAAATTAGATATGCCTCGTGTATTCTTCGGACAATACACCATAAAAGGTACAACTATGGGCAATGACCAAGAATTTGCCGAAATGCTCAAATTCATCTCAAAGCATCAAATTCACCCAATCATTGACTCGATTCGCCCATTCAACCAAATCATAGAGGCTTTCAACGCTATGCGAGATGGACAAATATTCGGAAAAGTAGTAATTGCTTTGGAATAAAAACTCTAATCTCTGATTTGCTTTTTTTTCTGTTCTATTTCCCAAAGTAGTTCTTCGTACCATTGCTCGCCATACTTGCGTATCAAAGGCTCTTTGAGAAATTCATACAAAGGAACTTTGAGTTTTTCGCCCAACACACAAGCCGCCGAACAAATATGCCATTGATGATAGTTGATAGCATCATACTCGGCATATTTGGTAATACGAATGGGGTACAAATGACAAGAAATTGGTTTGGGAAAAGCTATTTTACCCTCGTTGTAGGCTTCTTCTATGCTACATTTCCAAAAACCTTTTTCATCTTTTTTGGCAAAAATGCACTCTTTGCCTTTTACGGTAGTGGTAGAATAATCGCCTTCACTATCCAAAACATACAGCCCTTCTTTTTCGGCAGTTTGCCTGCCGATTTCGGACATATAAGGCTTTATTTGTTCAAAAATTTCTTCCAAAATGGCAAGTTCTTCTTGCTCGAGTGGGGCACCCAAATCACCTTCTTCGCAACAAGCTCCTTTACAGCGTTCTAAATCACATATAAAGGCTCTCTCGGCAATATCGTCCGAGAGGTATGTTTTCTTTACAATAATCATACGGCATTTTCTATGACAATCTCTTCTAATTGCAGTACCAAAGGCAAAGAGCGAAGTTTCTCTTGGTCTTGGGGGCTAAGTTGTGTATAGTACAAATGTAATTTTCTTAGTTTATGCAAATGTGTAGAAGAAAACAAAGCAATATAATCCCCTACCGAAGTGGTGTATTGTTCGTAGTTTTCCGTATAGCTTTCTACGTAATCCCAGAATTTTAGCACTTCCAAATTCTCAAAATTTTTACTTTGAGCAAGATTATAGATAAAGTTTTGATGATTGTAGCCTGCTTGTATGTGTAAAGTTTTTATGGAAGAAAAATGTTTAAAAAAATCCTCATTCGGAGCAGAAGGCGACTGCAAAAACTCCAAATGTGGCATTTTGGCAAGCACTTTGGCAAGTATGCCGTTTTCGTTGTAATGGTCGTTGCCCGTTACGATGATTTTATTATGATTTTTGTCGTTGAGAGGCAGAACAAGGTATTTGAGGTTTGTAAAAACAATTTTCGGATTTTCGGCAAGTGTAGCCAAATCCCAATGATTTGTCCCATTGATGCCTTCATCGGCACTTTGTAGGCGTAAGCTACAGATTTGCTCGGCAAATTCTTCGGAATTGATAATTTCAAAAAAAATGCTACACAAAGGACTTGCAGGTTCATCAGAGATGAACTCAATCTCGTATAAATCGCCTTTATGGCTGTAACGAAGTTCAAAAGAAGCATCAGTTCGGGATTCTAATTTTTGTTGTATTTTTTGCACCAAATCAGCCATAAAGCAAATAAATTTAAACTCAAAGTTACTAAAAAGAAACGTTTTTCGTTAGATTTTTGATGTTTTTATTCAAAAAAAGCAAATGAATTTATATGTTTTTCGTATTTTGAGCCGTTTTTATCAAACCAAAACTCTAATGCAATGCAAAAAAGTATATTCATTTTATTTTTAGCAATTATTCTAATGCCAACAGGCACGCAAGCCCAACCCGACCGCTGGCAACAACGCGTCCAATACACAATGGAAATTGATATGGACGTACAAAGCAATCGCTTCAAAGGCAAGCAAAAAGCCGTACTCTTCAACAACTCGCCTGATGTGCTTACGAAAGTTTTTTATCATTTGTATTTCAATGCCTTCCAACCGGGCAGTGCTATGGATGTGCGTTCGCGTACCATCGCCGACCCCGATGCACGCGTAAGAGATAGAATCTCAAAACTCAAAGAAAATGAAATTGGCTATCAGAAAATTCTTTCGCTCAAACAAAATGGCAAAGAATGCAAATTCAAGGTAGAAGGCACTATTTTGGAGGTAGAATTAAGCCAACCTATACAACCCAAATCGCAGGCAACTTTTGATATGGAATTTGAGGCACAAGTGCCTATCCAAATCAGGCGTACAGGTAGAGATAATGCTGAGGGCGTTCGCTACTCAATGGCTCAATGGTATCCGAAAATAGCCAATTACGACTATCAAGGCTGGCACGCTCACCCCTACATCGGAAGAGAGTTTTATGGCATTTTTGGAGATTTTGATGTAAAAATTTCTATTGACTCAAGCTATATGGTGGGCGGTACAGGCTACCTGCAAAACGCTACCGAAATAGGCAAAGGTTACGACACCAAAGGCAAACCCGTAAAACGTCCTAATTCCCCCAAACTGACTTGGCACTTTAAAGCCCCCAATGTACACGATTTTATGTGGGCGGCTGACCCCGATTTCGTGCATACTATCCGTAAAGAACCCGACCTCCCCGAATTACATTTTTTCTACAAGAAAGAAAGACAAGTTGAGGAAAAATGGAAAGAATTACCCGATTATATGGTAAAATCTTTTCGGATAATGAACCAAAAATTTGGAAAATATCCTTATGAACAATTTTCGTTCATACAAGGTGGCGATGGCGGTATGGAATACCCTATGGCTACGCTCATCTTGGGCAGGCATAAAACTATGGAAGGACTGGTAGGCGTTGCCGTTCACGAGTCTATTCATAATTGGTATTACGGCGTGCTTGCCAGCAACGAAAGTCTGCACCCTTGGATGGACGAAGGCTTCACTACCTTTGCAGAAGACGTAGTAATGGCTGAAATTATGGGCATTAACAAAGAAAATCCACATATTGAAAGCTACCGAAATTATTTTGCCTTGGTAAAAGCCAACCAACAAGAACCCCTCAGCACCCACGCCGACCACTACCGCACCAATAGAACGTATAGCATTAGCAGTTATTCGGTAGGTTCGGTATTTCTAAATCAATTAAGTTATATAATTGGTAAAGAAGCCTTTGAAAAAGGAATGTTAGAATACTTCAATACTTGGAAATTCAAGCACCCCAACCCCAACGATTTTATCAGAGTGATGGAAAAAGTTTCGGATTTGGAGTTGGATTGGTACAAAGAATACTGGATTTACTCTACCAAAACTATTGATTATAGCATCAAAAGCGTAAATGCCGCCGCAGGTGAAACAGAAGTGATTTTAGAGCGAAAAGGCGATATGATTATGCCTATCGATTTGCTCATAACTTACAAAAACGGCAAAAAAGAACTTTATTACATTCCCTTAGACCTGATGCGTGGCGAAAAGAAGGAAACTATCGCAGCAGCAACGACCATTGTATTAGACGATTGGACTTGGACTTACCCCGAATATACACTCAAAATCCCCGCAGAACTGAAAGATATTGAAAAAATAGAAATTGACCCTTCGGAACGTATGGCTGATATTGAACGTAACAACAACATCTACCCCTACAAAAACACCAAAAACACCGATTTGAAAGGAAAAAGAAAATAAAATCTTAACATTTTTCAGTATTTGCTCTTGCGAAACTTATCATCTCTCCAAAATTTCAATTTTTTGGAGAGATTTTTTTGTTGTCTTTGCTTCAATCTCATTTTTCAAAAAATGCTTTGGAAAGCAGAAAATAAGGTTTTTGCTTTTAATTTTGCTAAATTGATATATCTTTGCTAAAAAAATATATTTATTTGAAATAGTATTTTTAGAAAAGATTTTTTACCAAAATTTTGTACTAAAAAAAGTTGAAAGTATAGAATAAAAGTTTTTACGTTTATTTTTCTGCTATCCTCTTTTTATCTGAGTTTAATTTTTTGTATAAAAATCGCAATATATTTTTCTTTCAAAGTTTAACAAACCTTCAAATAATAGATATACTTTATTAGCAAAAATATATCTAATATTATATTTTTCCGATAAAAACTTTCATTTTTGGGATATGCAAATTAAAATCAACTTAATCCTTATCCCATTATGAAAAAGATTTTCATTTTTTCCCTTCTCGCCAGCTTCGCCTTGGGCTTTACGCAAAAAGCCCAAGCCCAAGGCTCTGAGATGTACGGCAAAGGTATCCGTATCAATTTAGATACGACAGGTAAGCGTTACATACGCTTTATTACGTGGCATCAGATGTGGATGCGTTACATCGATAACAACCCCGGTACCACGGTAAACGGAATTCCCGAAGCCAGCACTTGGGACATCGGATTGCGACGCTCTCGTTTTTTGTGGTACACTCAAATTTCACCACGTTATTTGGTGCTGGCTCATATTGGTATCAATAACCAAACCTTCGTAAATGGCGGTGGCTCAGGAACGGGAGGCGTAGGTGGCTACGGTGCGGGAAAAAAACCACAAGTTTTCCTCCACGACTTCTGGAACGAGTACCAAGTAGTAAAAGACAAATTCTACATCGGTACAGGTTTGCACTATTGGAACGGCGTAAGCCGTATAGCAAGTGCCAGTACGCTCAACTTTTTAGCCTTAGATGCCCCTATTTTCAACTGGCCACTCATTGAAGAAACCGACCAATTTGCCCGTCAATTTGGTATTTATGTAAAAGGCAAATTACCTATTGGCTCTAAAAGTCTTGACTACCGAGCCTACCTCAACAAGCCTTTTGCTACCCCTACCCCTGATGTCACCTTCAAAAATAATCCAGGGAGAGCCTTCGCCACAGAAAATAACACAGGTGCAGTAGGAGGCTATTTTAGTTTTGAACTTGCCGAAAAAGAAAGCAATGTACTGCCCTTTTTCGTAGGAACTTATGTCGGTACGAAAAAAGTAATCAATATCGGAGCTGGGTTTCATTTGCACCCCAAAGCTACCAAAAGTTGGGACGCTACCAATCAGAAATTTGATGGACACGATATGCGACTCTTCGGTGTAGATTTCTTTGCCGACTTACCCCTCAACAAAGAAAAAGGTACAGCTCTCACAGCTTACTTGCTTTACCAAAATATGAATTTCGGTCCTAATTATGCTCGTGCTATTGGTATTATGAACGAAGGTTTGCCCGGCTTGCCCGGTGCTACTTTGCAAGGAGGTGGCAATGCCGACTGGCGTATCGGAACAGGCGACCTCATCTATGGCGAAGTAGGTTATCTTTTGCCAAAAAATACCTTAGGTAATAAGGGCAAACTACAACTTTTTGCAACAGGCACATACAAAAATTTAGAACTCCTCGCTGACCCCGCTCTCACTTATGCAGGTGGCTTCAACTACTTCATAGACGGACATCATGCAAAAATTTCCTTAAAATATCAAAGCAGGGCAGTTTATGAAGGCAACTTCAATGCAAGCACAGGCGAGAAACCCAAACTGAACGCTAATCCTAATTTAGTAGGTGGCAGACAACGTCTCGGCGAAGTAATCGTACAAACAATGATTTATCTGTAAAAAACACTTCGGGTGATTTCGGCTACGCTCAATCACCTGTAATAGAACAGATGTTCTTCTTAAAATCAACTTTAAAATTAACTCTAAAACCATACATTTATGGCAACTCCCTCAACATCACGACAAGTAACTCACACCCAAACAGATAAAAATATTTGGGGCGTGATTACGGCTTCATCAGTGGGAACACTGATAGAATGGTACGACTTCTACATCTTCGGAAGTCTGGCGGCAATGGGAATTATTGGCAAGCAGTTTTTCCCCGGCGACAACCCCACAGCAGCATTTTTAAGTTCTTTGGCAACTTTTGCCGCTGGGTTCATTGTGCGTCCTTTTGGGGCTTTGTTCTTTGGGCGTTTGGGCGACTTGATTGGACGAAAATACACTTTCTTGGTTACGCTCCTGCTGATGGGAGGCTCTACATTCATGATTGGGCTGATACCCGGCTATGCTTCGTGGGGAGCAGCTGCACCGCTTACCGTGCTTATTCTACGACTTTTGCAAGGTTTAGCCTTGGGAGGTGAATACGGCGGAGCCGCTACCTACGTTGCCGAACACTCAGGCTCTAATAAGCGAGGATATTTCACGGCATACATTCAAACCACAGCTACTTTGGGGCTTTTAATGTCCATAGGAGTAATTATCCTTACACAATTAGTGCTAAGAGATGACAAAGCTGTTAATCCTAATGCTGCTTTCGAGGACTGGGGCTGGCGTATTCCCTTTCTCATCTCTATTTTCTTGATTATCGTTTCGGTGATTATACGCCTCAAAATGCACGAATCACCAATGTTCAAGAAGGTAAAAGCAGAAGGAAAAACCTCTAAAAATCCTTTGAAAGAAAGTTTTACCAAAAAAGATAACTTGAAAATGGTCTTACTTTCTTTGTTTGGAGCTACCGCAGGGCAAGGCGTGGTTTGGTACACAGGACAATACTATGCCCTCTCGTTTATGAATAAAACTTGTGGCATCGACTCGGCACAAGCCAACGAAATCATTATGATTGCTATTGTGTTTGTAACGCCTTTCTTCTTGGTATTTGGGGCTTTATCGGATAAAATCGGTAGAAAGTATATTATGATGGCTGGTTTGCTTGCCGCTATCTTGGCGTATCGTCCTATTTATCAAACAATGTACGATATTTCAGACCTTAGCAAGAAAAAAGAACTGAAAGCTGATGTCGTAGTAAAAGGTGAATTGGTAAAAGATAAAAAAGACTCACTCATTACTACCAAAATAACCAAAAGTTTTGAAGATGGAACAACCGCCATTCTGATTACGAAAGTTACTAAATTTGAAGACACCAGCAAAAAGCCCAAAGAAGAAAAATCAAAAGCTGTAAAATTGAGTGGGGGCGACAAAATGACTATGACCTTTATGATTTTCATTCAAATCTTCTTTGTAACAATGGTGTACGGACCGATAGCAGCATTTTTGGTTGAGATTTTCCCCACAAAAATTCGCTATACTTCTATGTCTTTGCCTTATCACATCGGCAATGGTATTTTCGGAGGGCTTACGCCTTATATCGTTACTCGTATCATTGAGGCTACTAAATCTGAGGCTAACCCTACGGGCGATGTACTTTCAGGTCTATGGTATCCGATTGGTATTGCGGCACTTACTTTCATTATCGGAATGATTTATTTACCCGCTCGTACCGATAAAAGTATGGAAGACTAATTTCAGTTATCAATAAACAATTATCAATAAACAATTATCAATATTCATCATTCATAACTCATCACTCAATATGGACGCATTTAAAAAAATTCTCGGTGTGGTTTGGTTGCTTTTAGCACCTGTTCTGATAATCCTGATGTTCAATCAGTTTTTTACAGAAATCCCAGCTTTGAAGGCGGCAATAGAAGCAGGCAAAAAACCTGCCAGCGAATTGCAAAGTACCTATCTGTTTTGGATAATCACCATCACGATTTTTATGCCCATTTCGGTAGGTTTAGGTTTGTTCGGCTATTACTCGCTAAAAGGCGAATATAACGAAAGTGCTATGGCGTAAAAAGTATAATGTTGTGTTTAAGAACAGCAAAGCGGTGTTTGTTTCAAACATCGCTTTCTAAAAAATTTATCTATATTTTTCAATTTTTGCCACTGAAACTCTAAAAATATGCTTATGAAAAGGGCAATGATAATCTTAGTAATGTTGGTGTGTTGTTTGGGACAAACATTAGCACAACAAATACAGCAAGTAAGCTACGACTTAGAGGAACAGAAACTCCAAGCCGAAGAAAAGCTAAAAGCAGGAAACTTTGAACAAGCATCTCAGCTCTACAAAACAATTTTGACCGAAGTAGAGAAAAAACAAAGTCAAGAAAAAGCCTATTACGAAGCCCAAATGGAAATTTACAGAAAAGAAGCACGCGAAAGAGCTTTTCAAGTAAATTTAGCCATTTACGGATTTCTACTGGCAGGTTTAGCCATTTTGGTTGCGGTGTATTTTATCATTAAAAATATTCGCATCAACGACGTTCTCAAAGAAAAACAACAAACCATAGAAGAACAAAACGGAGAGCTACAAGCCCAAACCGAAGAACTTCGCCAACAACAAGAAGAAATCTCGGCACAAAGAGATGATATTATTGCTAAAAATGCTGATTTACTGCAAAAAAATAAACTCATCAACGATAGCATTCGCGTAGCTCAAATTATTCAGAAAGCAACACTACCACAAATACCTACTAATCAAGATTTTATTAAAGACTATTTCATTATTTTCAAACCTTTGCAAGTAGTAAGTGGCGATTCGTATTGGTTCGAGGTTATCAACCCCTCTATCAGTATGGTTGCCCTGATAGATTGCACAGGACACGGCATACCCGCCGCCTATACCAGCCTGATTGTGAATATGTTGCTCAAAGATATTGTCTTGTTGGAGAAACATACTGAACCCAGCGAAATTTTACAAAAACTAAATGAAGATTTCAAAAAGATTTTCCGAGCAAGCGACGAAGAAGCCAAACTAAACGTGGGAGCAGATATTGCCTTCTGCAAAATAGAAAAAATTTTAGGAAAAGAGTACAAAGTTACTTTCGCAGGGGCAAGAAGAAATTTATTTTACACTATCAATAAAAATAAGGATATTTATACACTGAAAGGTAGCCGTCAGTTTGTTGGAGCATCAGAAGATAATTATGGTACATTTAGCAGCGAAGAAGTAGAACTACCTGAAAACTCTCGTTTGTTTCTATTTTCCGATGGCTTTACAGACCAAAATAATCCTGAAAGAAAAAAAATGGGCGAAAATGGCTTAATTGGTATCATTCAAGAAACTAATCACTTGCCAATGAAAGAGCAAGGTAGCCTCATTGAGGCGGCTTGCAGCACGTATCAAGGCAAAAACCAACAACGCGACGATATGCTTATGATTGGCATTAAATTATGAAAAAAATTAGTCAAAAAATATTGCTTATATTTACAATAGCACTTGTATTGTTCAACTTTCCTGTGCTATCTACCTTCAACCAGCCCCTTCTTGTAGGGGGAATACCTCAAATAATTTTGTATATTTTTGTTGTTTGGCTGTTAGTAATTGTAGCTCTTTGGAGTGTATTTCGTAAAAAGAAAACTAATTGAAAGTAGCTTTGAGCATTGTAGTTATCATATTGTCTTTGTTGTATCTGATATTGCTGTTTGCACTGGCGTATTTGGCAGAACGCAAGGCGGAGTCGCAAAGGAGTATCATCAACTCTCCGTACATCTACGCTTTATCTTTGGCGGTATATTGTACAGCTTGGACTTACTACGGCTCAGTGGGCAGGGCTTCTAAAACAGGCTTAGATTTTCTGCTCATCTATCTGGGACCTACGCTTTCTGCTCCTTTATGGTGGTTTGTAATTCGCAAAATTATTCGCATTGCTAAAATTCAAAACATTACCAACATCGCCGACCTGATAGCTACTCGCTACGGCAAAAATGCTTTGTTGGGCGGTGTGGTAACTATTTTTTCGGTGCTGGGAATTATCCCTTATATTTCCTTGCAACTCAAAGCCATCAGCGAAAGTTTTGCTATCACCATTTCCGAAAATCCCAATATTACAAAGCCTGTTTATATTGATTATGCCTTTTATATTACGCTTGCCTTAGCACTTTTCACGATTTACTTCGGCACACGCCAACTTGACCTCAACCGCAAAAACGAAGGAATGGTGTTTGCCATCGCTTTTGAGTCTGTGTTTAAACTTTGGGCATTTTTGCTTGTGGGAGGCTACATTACGTTTTTTATGTTCGATGGCTTTACAGATATTTTCCAAAAGGCTTTTGCCAAAGAAGAACTGAAAAACCTACTCTTTGTTGATACAAGTGATGCTAACAAAGCTTTGGAGTGGTTTCTGATAGGGCTGGCATCGATGTTTGCGGTAATGTTTTTGCCACGTCAATTTCAGATGCTTGTAGCCGAAAACAAGCAGGAAAAACATTTAGAGAAAGCGATTTGGCTTTTTCCTTTGTATCTGTTGGTTATCAATATTTTTGTTTTGCCTATTGCTTTGGCAGGAAAATTGTTTTTCAAAGATGCCAACCTCGATGCCGATACTTACATCTTGGCTTTGCCTCTGGCAAATGAACAATACTTAATAGCTCTTATTACATACTTGGGCGGTTTTGCTGCTGCTACCAGTATGGTAATTGTCGCTTCGCTGGCTCTTAGCTTAATGCTTACCAATAATTTTTTCATACCTATCATTTTACATTTTGGGCTTGCCAAGCATTTCAAAGATAAGCAATGGGGAAAATGGGTACTTCATATTCGTAGAGTAGGAATTGTTTTGGTACTGGTTTTGGCATATGCGTACTTGCATTTTATTCTCAATACGCCTTTGGTTTCTATTGGATTGGTTTCTTTCGTGGCAGTATCGCAGTTTGCACCTGCCATCATTGGGGGCTTGTATTGGAAAGAAGCTACACGCAAAGGAGCAATGGCAGGCATTTTGGCAGGTTTTGCAGTTTGGGCTTATACGCTTGTGCTTCCTACGTTGGTTGCTAATGGTACTTTTTCAGAAAAAATACTTTCAGAAGGTTTGTGGGGTATTGCTTGGCTGAAACCTTACGCACTTTTCGGCTTGCAAGATTTAGAACCTGTGTCGCATTCATTATTTTGGTCTTTGTTATTTAATTTGTTGGCGTATGTAGCAGTTTCGGTGTATTCTTCGCAAAGCCCGCAAGAACGCAACCAAGCCGAACTTTTCGTAGATGTATTCAAATATGCCGATGCCTACGAAGAGGCAGTTGTGTGGAAAGGTATTGCCCATAAAGCCGATTTAGAGAATTTGCTTTCAAGGTTTCTGGAAAAAGAAAAAGTTAGAAGCCTTTTAGCTGAATTTGAAGCACAAAACAAGGGCAGATTGTTTGAAAATGAACAAGAACGCAACGCCAAGCTCGTTAAGTATGCTGAAAAAATACTTGCCAGTGCCGTAGGTTCTACATCGGCACGTATTTTGGTAGCTTCGGTGGTGCAAGAAGAAGAACTTAGCCAAGAAGAAGTTATCAAGATACTAAAAGAAGCCCAAGAACTCAAAAAAATCAATTTTGAACTCAAAAAAGCCGATAGGCTCAAAAACGAGTTCATCTCAACGGTTACCCACGAACTCAAAACCCCTATTACCTCTATCCGCTCAATGTCTGAAATTCTCTACGAAAACCCTGATTTGCCCGAAGAGCAAAAACGGCACTTCTTACAAACCGTCATCAGCGAAACCGAACGTATGGAACGGCTCATCAATCAGGTTTTGGATTTGGAGCGGTTCGAGTCGGGCAAACAACAACTTTATTTTGCGAAGCATCAAATCAATCAGATAGTTCAGGAAGCTACTGAAATTTATTTGGGGGTTATTTCGGAAAAAAAGTTTAAATTTAACGTGAATTTAAAAGCCGAAAATGAGTTTATTGAGTTTGATAAAGACAGAATTTTGCAAGTAGTGCTAAATTTTCTCTCGAATGCTGTAAAATTTGCTCAACGAGAAATTATTGTAGAAACAAACTCTAACGGCAGATATACCCAAGTAGCTGTACTTGACGACGGTAAAGGCGTACCTGCCGAGCTGCGAGAAGCTATTTTTGAAAAATTTTTCCAAGCCGAAAACCAAACTATCCGAAAACCCAAAGGAAGTGGCTTGGGGCTGGCTATCTCCAAAAAAATTATTCAATACCACAAAGGAAACATAGGCGTAGAACGCAAAGAAGGGCTTACAAAATTTTATTTTACATTACCCAATACCCAATGATTTTTTAGCTTAAACACCAAATTATATGAAAATTCTGATTGTAGATGACGAACCCAACATCCTAATGTCGCTTGATTTCTTGATGCGAAAAGAAGGTTACGAGGTATTTGTAGCTCGCAATGGTACAGAAGCCTTAGAAAGCCTTTCTCAAAATCAGCCCGATTTAGTGCTTTTGGATATTATGATGCCCGATGTTGATGGCTACGAAATTTGCAAACAAATCAAGCAAAATCCTGAATTAGAAAATTGTAAAGTGGTTTTCATCAGTGCCAAAAGCAAAGAAAGCGATGTTCAGAAAGGCTACGAAATAGGAGCAGATTTTTACCTCACAAAGCCCTTTTCAAACAAAACTATCGTTGCCAAAGTAAAAGAACTTTTATAGCCAATTACTCCGTAATTGCACCTAAAAACGCAAAATCTTACAATATTCACTCTAAAATTTTACCAATATGCTCTCTAAAATCAACACCCTCAGCGGATACTTGTACGAGTATCAGAAAAGCGTAGCCAATCCCGAGGATTTTTGGGATAGCGTAGCACAGCAGTTTTACTGGCGTAAAACTTGGGACAAAGTCGTAGAATGGAACTTTGACCAGTTAGATGTAAAATGGTTCATCAATGGCAAACTAAACATTACCGAAAACATCTTTGAACGCCACTTATTTACCCTTGCCGATAAGACCGCCATTATCTTTGAAGCCAACAACCCCAACGAAGCCACACGCACACTCACCTATCAGCAACTCTACGAGCAGGTATGTCAGTTTGCAAACGTATTGCTTGCCAATGGTATCCGCAAAGGCGATAGAGTAGCCATTTACTTGCCGATGGTGCCTGAAGCCGTTGTAGCGATGCTTGCTTGTGCCAGAATTGGGGCAATTCATTCGGTAGTATTTGCAGGTTTTTCGGCTACTTCTCTCGCCGACCGCATCAACGATGCCCAAGCCAAAATGGTTATCACTTCCGATGGTAATTTCAGAGGGGCTAAATCTATTGAGGTAAAAGCCGTAGTTGATGAAGCCTTGCAGTCTTGCACTTCGGTAGAAAAGGTGATTGTATTAGAACGCACCAAAACGCCTGTTACGATGAAAGCGGGCAGAGATATTTGGTGGCACGAAGCCGTAAAAGGTGTTTCTACCCACAACAAAGCCGAAGAAATGGACTCCGAAGATATGTTGTTCATTCTTTATACCTCTGGCTCAACGGGCAAACCCAAAGGCGTAGTGCATACCACAGGCGGTTATATGGTTTATACGGCTTATACTTTCCGTAATGTGTTTCAATACGAGCCACAAGATATTTTTTGGTGTACGGCTGATGTAGGCTGGATTACAGGACACTCGTACATTGCCTACGGACCACTGCTCAACGGTGCAACTATCGTGATGTTCGAAGGCGTGCCTACTTACCCCGACGTAGATAGATTTTGGGCTATTGTAGAAAAACACAAAGTAACACACCTCTACACAGCCCCAACAGCTATCCGTGCCTTGATGGCGTATGGTACAGAACCTATCGAGAAACACGATTTACGAACTCTTAGGGTGCTTGGCTCTGTTGGCGAGCCTATCAATGAAGAGGCTTGGTGGTGGTACTACAATCACGTTGGCAAAGGCAACTGCCCGATTGTAGATACTTGGTGGCAAACCGAAACAGGGGGAATTATGATGTCGCCTCTGGCAGGCATCACGCCTACCAAACCCGGCTATGCTACGCTTCCGATGCCAGGTATTCAGCCTGTAATTGTAGATAATGAAGGAAAAGAACTAAAAGGAAACAATGTGGAGGGTAATTTGTGTATTAAATTCCCTTGGCCCTCAATGATACGCACTACTTACGGCGACCACGAAAGATGTGTCAATACTTATTTCAGAAATTTCAAAAATCTCTATTTTACAGGTGATGGCGTAAAACGTGATGCCGACGGCTATTACCGTATCTTAGGACGTGTTGATGATGTAATTAACGTTTCAGGACACCGCCTTGGCACTGCCGAAGTAGAAAACGCTATCAATTCGCACCCATTGGTACTTGAAAGTGCCGTAGTAGGCTACCCTCACGACATCAAAGGGCAAGGTATCTACGCTTACGTAATCCTAGACGGAGCAAGCCAAAACCACGACGTAGAGAAAATCAAACAAAGTTTGCTTACTACTGTAAGTAAGGTTATCGGACCCATTGCCAAACCTGATGTAATACAAGTAGTTTCGGGGCTTCCCAAAACGCGTAGTGGTAAAATTATGCGTCGTATCTTGCGGAAAGTTGCCGAAGGTGATGTGTCTAATTTGGGCGATACCTCAACTTTATTAGACCCTGCCGTCGTTGATGAAATCGTAGCAGGAGCAGCAGCGGCTAGAAAGTAGCACACCAAAAAGTCAATTTTTTACCTCTTACAGCCCTCCCAAAGCTATAAGAGGTAATTTTTTTCAAAAGAATTTGTACCTTTTCTCTTGTGGTTGGTGTTCCCTCACCAACCACAGATTTGTTAGAGGTTGGTGGCGGAACACCAACCTCTAGGGAAGAATAACTATTTCTGCACCCTGCCTTTCCCTCTTTCTGTCCTTAAAAATTTTTT